>BNJU01000573.1_pt1 | contig 142357 bp, 144 predicted proteins | sample 8539281 | NCBI WGS metagenome assembly BNJU01 (sample SAMD00202456, study PRJDB9452) | human saliva metagenome | isolation source: human saliva | place: Japan
GATATTCATTCTGAACAACCTGAGGTTTTTTATCCAAAGGCTGTCGATGATCTTCGTTAATCTGTGGAAGGAGTGGGGTGGGGTATTTTCTGAAATTTGAGTCGGTTGCCGCCATTTGCGATTAACGCTGGGTGCTGGACTCTTCGAGAATCAGCTGTTGGTGTCCGCTTTATCGGTGACAAAGGTGTTCGAACTCCGGAATTACGTGAACGAACGCGAAATGCGGTTTGCTTCATTCGCCACGAGAACGGTCTGACCTTTTGTCACCGATGTGGACATGCCCGCTCTTCGCCAGGTTGCTGACTGGTGCATGTCTGATGCCGGTTCGGGCATGTCCTCTCTGGTGCGAGTACTGCCACGAGGGTGGGATCACGGCAGGTTGCTGCGCACTGCGCGAAGGTCCTACCTCACCGCGAGTAGTAACGCAGCCTCGCGGCAGTAGCACCCGCCTCGTGCGCGTGCACGCCTCGCTGCACGGCGATGGGCGGCGTTCTGCCCTCCAAGGAGCCGGCGGACGGCTCACCCAGGCAAGTCCACACTTGCGTCTCGCGCGAGTCGACTTTGCAGCAGGACCCGGCTCATGCGGTGCTCGGCGTCCTTGGTCGGGACCAGGTGGCTCGCCCTCGGTGGGGCGATGTTCTCGCGCAGGTTGACCGAGGTTGACGCTCTCCCAGATCCCGTTCAGCTCCAGCCAGGGCCACGTCGTCGGGGATCCGGCAAGCGGCGGAAGTACGAGCCCGGCTGTGAAGGCCGTGCTCGAGGGTGAGGAACCGGTCCAGGTACCAGCGGCGGATGTCGTCGGGGTCGGCGTCGACGTAGATCGAGAAGTCGATGAAGTCAGCTCACCGCCAGCGCCGAGGCCCCGGCCGTGACCCCGCAGGGGCGTGGCTGGAGCACGTTGAGTCCCTCCAGCACGAGAATGTCGGGGGCGCTCCACCGTCACGTGCCGGTCCGACGATGTCGTAGACCGTGTGGGAGTAGACGGGCGCTCGGACGCGCTCTGCCGGACTCTCACGCCGCGACGAACCCAGCAGGGCGCGACGGTCGTGAGGACTCGGAAAGCCCTTGCGGGCCATGAGTCCGCGCTCCTCGGCGACCCGGTTGGGCAGGAAGCCGTCGGTGGTCACCAGGTCCACCCTGGGCGTGTCCGGGAAGCGGGCGAGCAGGGTGGGCGATGAGGCGCGCCGTCGTCGACTTTGCCCACGGCGACCGACCGGCCACCGCGACGATGAAAGGGCGTGGGCGGCTCCGCCACCCCAGTGAAAGCGCCGGTGCGGTGCCCGCTCACGCGAGGTGGCGATGTAGTCCTCCAGCAGCAGCGGTCAAGGCCGGTAGACGCGCGTCGACCTCGGCCGAGGTCGATGGGGTCGCCCAGTCCCCGCAGCTTCGACATCGGACTGGTCAGCGGCAGCGGCGCCGAGGACGCCGGGCGGACCACTGGTCCCCGGTCCAGCTCGATGTAGGGCGAGAGCCCGGAATACCCAGGTCACCCGGGTCGCTCGAGCTCGGATGTCACCATGACACAGTGTCGCAAATGAAGACGCCCTGGCGGACAATCCCCTGAGGAACGAATAGGGTTTCGCGTCAGGGTGCCGGTGGGGCTGCCGGCGGGGAATGGATCACGCAGAGATCACGCCGAGATCACATCGACGTGTCCCTGCGCTCGTTGTCAACGCCGCGCCGGCATGATTCGATCGGAGCATGGTGGAATTGTCGGCCACGTCGGCCCTCTGAGTAGAACTGGGTTCACTCCCGATTCCCCGACCGTTCTCACGGATGGCCTCGGCTCGTCTGGAGTACCGCAGCTACGACTCTGCGGAGCGCTCGCGCTGGCAGGGCCCCTCCGGCCTGGACGTCGTCAAGCGAGGCGGGCGCCTCGGGCGCGCGCCATCCTGAGGCCACCCTGCCGGCTCCGCCACCCGCGGGCATCAGGCACCCCGCTGGGCCACCACGGCGGCCCGACGACGGCCAACGCCCACCCCCACGCGCCGGCCACCTCGCCGTGGTCCAGCAACGGCATCATCTGAGAACTTCCGTCCCGCTGCGCGAGAGGTCGAGGCCGCCGGGCGCGAGCTCCTCTCCGGACACCGACACCGAGGTCGTCGCCCACGTCCTGGACATCGACTTCACCTCCCGTCTGCGCCAGGACCCGTCCGCCGCCTCCGACCCTGACCTGGTCGCTGACCTCCTGGTCGCCTCGATGCAGGCCGTCACCGCCCGCCTCGAGGGCGCCTTCGCGCTGCTGGCCGTCACCGACCTGGCCCCGCGGCGATCGTCGCCGCCCGCCGCTCCAGCCCCCTGGTCACCGGCCTCGGGCGAGGCGAGAACTTCCTGGGCAGCGAGCGTCGCCGCCTCGTCGCCTTCACCAAGAAGGCCGCCGAGGTCGACGACGACCAGGTCCTCCTCGCTGACCGCGCCGACGCCGTCCCGCGTCTGGGACAAGGACGGTAACGCCGTCGAGCCCAAGACCTGGGAGGTCTCCTGGGACGCCTCGCAGCCGTCAGAGGGCGGCTGACGACACCTTCCATGGACAAGGAGATCCACGAGCAGCCCACCGCCGTGGCCGACACCCTGCGCGGCCGCGTCGACGAGCGCGGTGAGCTCCAGCTCGACGAGATGCGCATCGACCCCGCCGTCCCTGCGCAGCGTCGACAAGATCATCGTCATCGCCTGCGGCACCGCCGCCTCGCCGGGCATCGTCGCCAGTACGCCATCGAGCACTGGTGCCGCATCCCCGTGGAGGTCGAGCTCGCCCACGAGTTCTCGCTACGCGACCCGGCTCGTCAGCGAGAAGACCCTGACCGTGGCCATCTCCCCGGTCCGGCGAGACCATGGACACCATCCAGGCCGTGCGTCACGCCCGCGAGCAGGGCAGCAAGGTCCTGGCCATCGTCACACCTACGGCTCGACCATCGCCCGCGAGGCCGACGCCGTCTCTTTCACACCCACGCCGGCCCGAGGTCGCTGGCCTCCACACAAGGCCTTCCTCGCGGATCACCGCCCTGCTACCTGCTGGGGCTCACCTGGCCCAGCTGCGCGGCGGGCACAGTGGCCCGACGAGGTCGCCGAGTACCTGGACAACCTCGCCGCCATGCCGGACCGCATCCAGCACGTCCTGGACCACGAGGAGGCCCGCGTGCGTGAGCTGGGCTCTGAGCTGGCGGACAAGTCCTCCTTCCCTGTTCCTGGGCCGCCACGTCGGCTTCCCCGGTGGCGCTGGAAGGGGCGCTCAAGCCTCATGAGCTCGCCTACGTCCACGCGGAGGGCTTCGCCGCCGGTGAGCTCGAGCACGGCCCGATCGCGCTCATCGAGAGGGGCCTTCCCGTCTTCGTCATCGTGCCCACCCCGCGCCGCCCCTGTCCTGCACGACAAGGTCATCTCCAACATCCAGAGATCCGGGCCTGCGAGCGCGCACCATCTGTCATCGCGGAGGAGGGGGATACCGACGTCGAGCCCTTCGCCGACCACATCATCCGGATGCCCGTCACCCCACGATCCTGTGGCCGCTGCTGACCGTGCAGCCGCTGCAGATCTTCGCCGCTGCGCTGGTCGGGAGCCAAGGGGCTGATATCGACCAGCCGCGCAACCCGGCCAAGTCCGTCACCGTCGCAGTAGGGACCGACGCCGAGACGTCGACTCGACTGCCTCAACGGCGCCGAGCCCGCAGTCGGGCTCGGCGCCGTCGTCACCGTCTGCTGGGCCGGGCGCAGGGACCGGATCTGCTGCTTCGTGCGGGCCTGTGAGCGCTGAGAGGACAGAGTCAGGTCGCCGTCGTTGTCGACGTGATCGGCCTGGGCGACGACGAAGGCCTGCGCCATACCACCGTCGTGGGCCAGGAGATGTGCCAGTGGCCGATGCTGACTGGCGGGCGGCCATCGCGGCCGCCCCGGTCAGGCTGCAGGCGCGGTGGGGTGCCGGGCGTGGAGGTCACCCTCGATGTCCTGGTACTCCCAGCCCCTGGGCGCGTCCAGCCCGAGCTCGGCGTAGGCCGACCCCAGGGCCTTGAGAACCGCCTCCTTGGCCGCCAGGCGCCCCGAGTGAGGCGGCCCGCTTCTGGCAGGCGGCCAGCTCTGGCGGGGTGAAGAGCCGCTCGCGCAGGCCGGGTACCCGGTCCATGCAGCCTTCGAGGCGGGGGATATCAACCAGGTCGGTCCCTGCCAGCGCGGATCACTCAGCACATTGTGCTGGGTGAGCGGGCAGCGCGAGGGTGAACGCGCCACCACCCTGGAAGAGACAACTTGGCGCTTGGCCGCGGACGGCAATGCGGGTCTGGCGGCCACCCGCGAGGTCTTGCTCTGTGAAACTGCCCTGTCTCAAAGCCGTGTTGAGGGGCGAGGAGAGCGGAGCGGAGGACAATGGGACGGATGAGTGACCTCAACGACCTCCCGCGTTCCCACGACGTCACTGACCCCACCACCTGCGCCTGGCCTGCTCAGGGAGATAGCGGTCGCGGAGGCCCCTGTCACCGCAGGCACCGACCGCTACATGAGAGCCGCCGCCCACGCGGTGGCCGGCGAGGCTGCGCAGAGCTGCGCCAAGGAACCGGCAATGTGGCACCGCGGTGGCCCTCGCCCGGCCGGTTCCGGCGCCGCTGACCTCTGATGAGCCCCCATGGGGCGGCTGCCACCCCAGCCTCACTGCTGTCCCCGGCGACGCCGCTGGAGGAGCAGGTGAGGCGGCGGGGACGCAGACCGGCCCCGGATGGATCTCCTGGGGCCCCGGTACTCCTCTTAGTCGGCGGCAGCCACAACGGGCCGACACCCTCCTGGCTGGAGGTCTGCTCGCCCACAGCGGCTGCGCGGTCAGCGCCGTGCTCGCCACCGAGCACCCCCATCCCGTCGCCCCTGAGGAGGCCCCGCGGCCACGGCGTCACCATTCACGGCGCCGGCTACCGCAGCGACGACGGAACCGGCCAGGACTCCGCCGAGGCTACTGGCTGCTATCGAGGCCTTCCTCGTCCACGGCGGACCTCGTCCTGACGGGCTCACCGGCATCGGCGCCACCGGGGCGCTGCGACCCGACGCCGCCGCGCCCTCATCGCCCCGCTCATCGCCGCCGGGGAGCCGGGGCGTCGCCCGCTGCGCGTCATCGCCGTCAGACCCGCCCAGCGGAACCGGCGTCGACGACGGCACGGTGGAGCGGCCCGGTCCTGGCCGCCGACCGTACCGTCACCTTCACCTGCCTCATGGGGATGCCAGTGCCCGCCCCCTGGCCCGGCACCCGTGTGGCGTCGTCGAGGTCGTCCCCTCGGACCGCCCGCGCCCACGAGCCGCCCCGCCCGCCGCCCCGTCGACGGCGCCCTGGGCGACACCTGACCGCGCGGTTGGCGAGCCCGGGCCCGATGACCACCATGTACACCGCGGCGTGGTCGGCCTGTGGGCCGGCAGCGAGTCCTACCCCGGCGCCGCCGTCCTGCGCCAGCGGCGCGGTACGCGCCGGCGCTGGCATGGTGCGCCTGTCCGCCCCCAGACGCGTGGAGGACCTCGTCCTGGCCGCCCGCCCGAGGTCGTTCCCCGCCGCCGGACGCGTTCAGGCGCTCGTCCTGGGGCCGGGCATCGACCCCGCTGACACCGCCAGGGCCGATGAGGTCCGAGCTGCCCGCCTCCACCCCTGGGTCCCTGCGGCAAAGACCGGCAGTGCTCCCACCCGATCCCCACCGTCGTCGACGCCGGCGCCCTGAGCATCCTGCCCGAGCTCCTCACCGAGGACCTGCGATGCACGCCACTGCACGCTGACCCCGCGCCGGAGAGGCCGCCGCGCTGCTGATCGCGCTGGAGGATCAGGGACGCCGGCGCAGGAGACCCTGTCGCTGGAGCCGCGAGCGCGTCGAGGCTCCACCCGGGCTCGCCGCGCCCGCGAGATCCGCCGCCGCACCGGCGCCACCGTCCTGCTCAAAGGGGGCCACCACCCTCATCGCCTAGCCGCAGCGGCCCTGGTCAGCGTGGACGGAGGACCCGGTTGGATGGCGAGCGCCGGAGCGGGACGTGCTGGCCGGGATCCTCGAGCTGTCCGCTGGCGCGGCCGCCCGCTGGGAGCAGGGCGCGCGGACGCCTCTGCGGACCCCGGTCCTGGACGCGCTGGTGACCTCGTGGCCGCCGAGTCAGACTGCACGCGCTCGCGGGGGCCTGCGCTGCAGCAAGCCCGCAGGGAGCGCCGGGGAGCGGGGACCGGCGGGCACCCGATCGCCGCCCTGGACATCGCCGCTGCCCTCGGCCCGGCCCGCCTCGAGCTCAACTGGCTCCAGGCGGTGCCCTCACGCCCGAGACGCATCAGCCACGCGGTATCCGTCAGGACTCCTGACCGAGGCGTGCGCAGAAACAGCGGCGCTACCGGCCCCAGTGCGACAATCGCGCCGTGACCACCTCCCTGGACTCAGCCGCAATGCCCCTGTCCCGCCGCTCCGCGCCCCGGCAGTCGCCCAGTGCGCGACCGCCGGCAGCCACTACTGCGGGCCGTCGTCGACCTGGCGGCCGTGGCTCACGACGCGGCGGCGCCTGGCGCAGGTGGCGGGCGTGCCGTGGATGGCCGTGGTCAAGGCCGACGCCTACGGTCACGGGCTGAGGGCCGGTCGCCTGACGCCCTGTCGGCGGGAGCCTCCTGGCTGGGGTGGCCCAGTCGCCGAGGCCCTGACCTGCGTGCCCTTCTGGACGAGGCCGGTGAGCCGCCCGGCGGGGAGCCCACCGCAGGCCCCCGGCTCCTCACCCTGGCTCCTGCCCGTCACTGGAGCCTGACCGAGCGGCCGCCGAGGACTCGCCCCTGCGTGCCGCCCTGGCGGCCGACCTGGACCTGTCGGTCTCCACCCTGCCCCAGCTCGAGGCCCCGTCGGCGGCGGCCCGGGCGCAGGGAGAGGCGGCGCGTCTCCACCTCAGTCAGACACCGGTACGTCGCGGCGGCGCTCACCGCCGAGGAGCTGCCCGCCCTGGCCGCCGCGCTGAGGCGGGCCGCGGATGAGGGAACGGTCGCACGTCGTCGGCCTGCGGTCGCACCTGTCGCGCGCCGACGAGGCCGGCCAGCGGCTCCACCGAGGAGCACCTGAGCGCTACCGGCAGGCCGAGCAGGTCGTCCCGCGCCGCCGGCCTCAACCCGCCCACTCACCACCCTCGCCGCCACCGGAGGACTCCTGTGGCACCTGCAGGCCCTGCATGGACCTGGTGCGCATGGGGATCGGCCTGCGGGCTGAGTCCCGACCCCTCCGTGGCCACCGGCGCCGAGGCTGGCTGCGGCCCGCCATGCGCCTGGAGTCCCCGCTGCTGCAGGTCAAGCGCATCGAGGCCGGGCAGGCCGCTCTCACGGTGGGACCTGGAGCGCCCCACTGATCGCTGGGTGGGGCTCGTGCCCTGGCTACTCCGACGGCATCCCGCGCGCCGCCAGCTCCGCCGGTCCCGTGGGAGTCGGCAGCCCTCACTGACCTCCATCGTGGGCGGGTGTGCATGGACCAGGTGGTCATCGACCTCGGCCCGGCCGTGACGAGACTGGCGCCCCTGCTCGGCACCGGCCCTGGTCGGGAGACCGCCGTGCTCTGGGGAGCCCCGAGGTATCGGACCAGGAGGCCGTCCCCACCGCGGACGACTGGGCGAGCCTGCGGCACCATCAACTACGAGATCGTGACCCGGTTGGGAGCTCGTGTCCCGCGCTGCTACGTCGGGAACCCGGCACCGGCGACTACTCTCGACCCTAGACGGCAGACGTCGGATATCGCCGGTCCCTCACCGGGCAGACCGGTCCACCATCGGAGCCATGCACGAAGAGGAGGGAATATGAGCCCAGCGCCGCACACACCGCAGACCGCCCCCGGGATCACCGTCGCCACCAGCGACGCCGACGAGACCGGGCACTGGGGGCCCGCCTGCCCGCCTGCTGCGCGCCGGTGACCTCGCGATGCTCTCCGGCGGGCTGGGGCCGGCAAGACCACGCTCGCCCAGGGCATCGGCGCGGCCCTCGAGGTGCGCGGCCGGGTCTCTCACCCACCTTCATCATCGCCCGCGTGCACCCCGCCCTGTCCGACGGCCCTCGACCTCATCCACGTGGACGCCTACCGGATCACCTCCCTGGAGGAGATCGACGCCTCGACCTGGACTCCTCCCTGGAGCGGGCCGTCACCCTGGTCGAGTGGGGGCGAGGAGAAGGTCGAGGCCCTGAGCCCCGACCGCCTGGAGATCCAGGTGATGCGCCCCCACGGTGCCGTGCGCGCCGAGCTCCCTGCAGCCCGAGGACGCCCCCGCCGGGGCGGAGTCTCCGCCGGCTCGGTGGTCGGGGAGCCGGTCGTGGACCTCGGCGAGGTCGACGACGGCAACCGGACGATCATCGCGCGCCGTCGGTCCGCGCTGGGCCGACGTCGACCTGAGCCCACTGGGCGCAGACGCCCTCCCTGCCAGCCGGGAGTGCCGCTGTGAACACTCCCACCACCGTGGCGCCGGTCCGCAACGCCATCCCCATCCGGGCCTGCTCGAGCGCTCCGGCGTCCCTGGCGTCCTCGGCGCCTGCTCCTGCCGGCTGCGGCGGTGACGCTCCTGGCGTCTGCTCCTGACCCTCGGGGCCGGCCCGCGCCGTTGCCGACACCGGCCCCCGCCCTCGCGCCGATCACGTCGGCCGGCGGCGTGGCAGGGTGTCGCAGCCGACGCCGACTCGCGCGACGAGGCCAAGGCGCTCATGGAGAGCGAGTGCGTGGCGCAGGTGCGTCAGAGCACCGGCGAGCAGGGCGGATCACGGTGGGTGATCCGCGCAGCGTCACACCTGGCCTCCGGCTTCCTCGACGGCTCCCCAGCCCTCCGCGCAACCCGTCGACACCGGAGACTGGGCCGCGACCGTCTCCTCGGGCGGCAAGCCCGTCGGTCTTCTCGAGGTGGTCCATGACAAGGGCACGCCACCTGCACCCCGTCTTTCGACGACGACCTGGCCACCGACGTCGACCAGATGGGCGAGGCCCACCTCGTCCACGACCGCAACGCCAACGCCTGGTACTCGCTGAGCGGCACCACGGTGACGGCGATGGGGAGCCGCCACGCGGCGCCTGGCGGCCCTCATCGAGCTGCGCGACTACGGAGAGATCCTGCGTGAACGCGCTGGATCCAAGCCCAAGACCTCCGCCGCTCAGAGCGAGGAGCGCTCCACCACGGGGGCTGGGCGATCTGGGGGCCGGTCCTGGCGGTCGTCGTCGTCGGGATCGTCACCGTCATCATCACGGTCCGTCACGAGCGCAAGGTGACCGCCCCACTGCGCCAGGCCCGCAACCGCGCCGACATGGCCGAGCGCGCCGACCGGCTCAGCCGGGACGAGTCCGACACCCAGGGCGCCGCAGTACGCCGGGCATCCCCGCGCCGCCATCGACCTGTCCCTCCTGGGGACGGGCCGAGGACGACGCCGATGCGACCGCCGGTGAGACCCTGGGGACACGATCCCGAGAGCCGCGTCAACCTGCCGCGAGACCCGAGGGCATAGGGCTGGTCCGGTGCGAATCTCTCCATCGACTCCTCCCTGGGGACTCAGGTCGCGGTCGTCGACGCCGCCCCCGCCGCCGGCGCACGCGCCCTGCGGGTGCTGAGCCAGGACGAACAGGCCGATACCCGCCGTCACGCCGAGTCCCTCGGACAGATGCTCTCCCGGGCCCTGTCGGCCCCGAGGCGGCCGAGCGCCCGCTGGACGTCGTGGTCGCCGCCACCGGGCCGGCCCCCTTCACCGGACTGCGTGCCGGGCTGGTGACGGCCGGGGTCGTCGGGCGCACCCGGGGCGTCCCCGTCCACGGGGTCTCCAGCCTCGACGCCGTCGCCCGCCGCGCCCTGGACGAGCTCGGGCCCAGGAGGGGCAGACGGGGCCGGTCGTCCTGGTCGCCACCGATGCCCGCAGGCGCGAGGTCTATACGGCACTCTTCCGCGCCAACGGTCCCTGACGACGTCACCCGCCTGACCGAGATCATCGTCTGCTCTCCGGCCCAGGTCGCCCAGCGCCTCGCCGAGCAGGCACCGGGACCGGGCGGGGGGAGTGGAGGCATCGACGTCGTGGCCGGCTCCGGTGCCTCTCTCTACCCCGAGCTGGCGGAGATGGCCTCCTGCCAGAAGGCCCTGGCCCCCGTCTCCGGCGACGCCCTGACCCAGGTGCGCATCGCCCTGGCCCGCCTCGAGCGCGGCGAGAGCTGAGCACGCAGCCGCTCTACCTGCGCCACGCCGACGTGCAGATGCCCTGCTGCCCGCAAAGCGCGTGCGCTGACCTCAGGGCGAAGAAGGACACTGAGGTGCCCGAGGCGACCGGAGCGGGCCGGGCCCCGGTCTGCGGGAGATGACGGCGGGGGACCTGGAGGCCGTCGCCCGACTCGAGGGCGAGCTCTTCGGGGCCGAGGCCTGGAGCCGAGACCTGCTGGCCGCCGAGCTGGCGGCCTCCCACGGGCCGATGGCGGACCGCCGCTACGTCGTCGTCGAGTCCGAAGAGAGCGATGGCGACGGTGACGCCTATGACGCCGCGGATCGCGCTGTTGGAACCGGGTCGCACGGGCCACGGCTCCTGGGCTACGCCGGGCTCTACCACGCCGGCGGTCTGACCAGTGCGGACCTGCTGACCATCGCCACCATCCCGGCCGCGCGCGGACGAGGGATCGCCTCCCTCATGCTCACCGAGCTCGTCTCCACCGCCCGAGAGGTGAGCTGCCCCGATGTCCTGCTGGAGGTGCGCCAGTCCAACGAGACCGCCCAGCGGCTCTACACCAGGCACGGGTTCGTTCCCATTGGCCGGCGCCGCCGCTACTACCAGGCGCCGCCGGAGGACGCCGTGGTCATGCGGCTGACCCTGCGCCCGCGCCCGGGGCCGGTGGGGGCCGAGGCCGGTGAACCCGGCGAGGCCTGAGTCCGTGGGGCGACTCACCGGGAGCAAGCCCCAGAGTCCGACTGGACGGATTGCGCTGGGCCTGAAGAAGCAGATGGATGCTGCAGCGACCGGAGATAAACACGGGCCGCGGGAGGACAAGCGGCGAGTGTCGGCCACTTCACAGATTTGTCTGACGCCCCCGTGACGAAAAGGCGGCCTCAGACGGCGGCGTCAGCATATTCCGCGGCGTTGAATGACGAATCGAGACCCGGTGAGATCCCCAGGATTCCGCGGATCGTCACACCAACGTCGCTGGTGGGGCCGCAGATGGCACCTACGGGACCTGGTGCCCGGCTAGCCTTCTGCCGTGGCCAAAACATCTGCTCCTTCCCTGAAGAGGCGGACCGCCTTCTCCACGACCGTCTTCATGAAGCGCATGATGGCGATCTCGGGACTGGTGTTCCTGTTCTTCGTCCTCTTCCACGCCTACGGCAACCTGCACTACTTCGAGGGTGAGGTCGCCTACGATCACTACGCCGTGTTCCTGCGAGCACTGCTGGTACCGATCATGCCCTACGGCGGTGTCCTGTGGATCCTCCGCCCTGGCTCTCATCGCCTGCCTCCCTGGCTCACGCCGGCAGCGCCTTTCCACCTGTGGGCGCGCAACAAGCGGGCCCGCGGCAACGACAAGTACGCCGTCAGAGCCCGGCGCCGAGTACTTCGCCTCCCGCCACGCCATGCGCACCATGCGCTGGGGCGGCGTCATCCTCCTGCTGTTCATCATCTGGCACATCCCTGCAGTACACCACCCCTGTCACTGACGCCGGGGACACTACGTGCACGGACGGCCCTACCTCAACATGTACTACGGCTTCCAGCTGTGGTGGTGTGGCTCATCTACGCGGTCGCTCTGGCCGCCCCTGTGCCCGCACGTGTGGCACGGCGTGTGGTCCGCCCTGCAGACGCTGGGCGCGGTGCGCGGAAACACCATCCCCTTCATCCGGCTGATCGCCTTCGTGCTGGCCTTCGCGCTGTTCGCCGCCTTCATGGTGGTTCCGACGGCGATCCTCTTCGGCTATGTCGATGCCCCCATGGCCACTGGCGACTACTACCCGCAGTTCTGTGACGCGATCGGCTCCTCCGCCGAGCACTTCGCCGAGTGTGCTGCGGCGACCCACTGAGAGTGAACGACTATGACTGAACTCATCGACGGCCTGTACTACGAGGGCGAAGATCGCCGACACCAAGGCCCCCACCCGTCCCGATCGACCGGCGCTGGGAGCAGCGCAAGTTCGAGGCCAGCTGGTCAACCCCGCCAACCGCCGCAAGCTGGACATCATCGTCGTCGGCTCCGGCCTGGCCGGCGGCGCCGCGGCCGCCTCCCTGGGTGAGCAGGGCTACAACGTCAAGGTCTTCTTCTACCAGGACTCGGCTCGCCGGGCGCACTCCATCGCCGCCCAGGGCGGTATCAACGCCGCGAAGAACTACCGCAATGACGGCGACTCCGTCTACCGGCTCTTCTACGACACGGTCAAGGGCGGTGACTCACCGCGCCCGCGAGGACAACGTCTACCGCCTGGCGGAGGTCAGCGCCAACATCATCGACCAGTGCGTGGCCCAGGGTGTCCCCTTCGCCCGCGAGTACGGCGGTCTGCTGGACAACCGCTCCTTCGGTGGCGTGCAGGTCTCCCGTACCTTCTACGCCCGCGGCCAGACCGGCCAGCAGCTCCTCATCGGTGCCTACCAGGCCCTCGAGCGTCAGGTGCACGCCGGCACGGTCAAGGGAGTTCCGTCGCCACGAGATGGTCGAGCTCATCATCGTCGACGGTCGCGCCCGTGGCATCGTCACCCGCGACATGGTCTCCGGGAAGATCGAGACCCACCTGGCCGACGCCGTCGTGCTGGCCAGTGGCGGCTACGGCAACGTGTTCTTCCTGTCGACCAACGCGATGGGTTGCAACGCCACCGCCGTGTGGCGCGCGCACCGCAAGGGCGCCTACTTCGCCAACCCCTGCTACACGCAGATCCACCCCCACCCTGCATCCCGCAGTCCGGGGACTTCCAGTCCAAGCTCACCCTCATGAGTGAGTCCCTGCGCAACGACGGACGCATCTGGGTGCCCAAGAAGGCCGAGGACTGCGACAAGGACCCGCGCGACATCCCCGAGGAGGCGCGCGACTACTACCTCGAGCGCATCTACCCGGCCTTCGGCAACCTCGTGCCGCGCGACATCGCCTCCCCGCCAGGCTCAAGAACATGTGCGACGAGGGTCGCGGCGTGGGACCGGCCATCAAGGAGCGCGACGCCAACGGCAACGAGCGGATGATGCGTCGCGGCGTCTACCTGGACTTCTCCGAGGCCATCAACCGCCTGGGCAAGGACGCCGTCTCGGCCCGCTACGGCAACCTGTTCGAGATGTACCAGCGCATCACCGGGGACGACCCTTACGAGGTCCCCATGCGCATCTACCCCGCCGTGCACTACACGATGGGTGGCCTGTGGGTGGACTACGACCTGGAGTCCAACGTCCCGGGCCTCTACATCGCCGGAGAGGCCAACTTCTCCGACCACGGCGCCAACCGCCTGCGTGCCTCCGCCCTCATGCAGGGGCTGGCCGACGGCTACTTCGTCCTGCCCGACACCATGAACGACTACCTGGCGGACATGCTGCGCCTGGGCAAGGTCGACCCCAACGCCCCGGAGATCGCCGAGGCCAGCTGCTCCGTCGAGGAGCGCGTCGCCCGCCTCATGGCTCTTCGCGGCACCCGCAGCGTGGACGACTTCCACATGGCCCCTGGGCCGCATCAGTGGGAGTACTGCGGCATGGAACGGCGCGATGCCGGACTGCGCGACGCCATCAGGGCAGATCCGGGCCCTCGAGGAGGAGTTCTGGCGCGACGCCCGCATCACGGGCCAGGCCGACGAGCTCAACCCAGGCCCCTGGAGAAGGCCGGCCGACTGCTGGACTTCTTCGAGCTGGCCGAGCTCATGTGCATCGACGCCCTGCACCGGCGGGAGTCCTGCGGTGGCCACTTCCGGGCGGAGTCCCAGACTCCCGAGGGTGAGGCCCTGCGGCACGACGACGAGTTCCTCTACGTCGCCGCCTGGGAGTGGGGCGGGGAGAACCAGCCGCCGATCCTCCACAAGGAGGACCTCGTCTACAAGGACATCGAGCTCAAGCAGCGGAGTTACAAGTGAACATCAAGCTCAAGATCTGGCGCCAGAAGAACCAGGACTCGAAGGGCCACTTCGAGGAGTACGCCATGAGCGGGATCGAGGAGCACATGAGCTTCCTCGAGGTCCTCGACCTGCTCAACGAGCAGCTCTTCGCCGAGGGCAAGGAGCCGGTGGCCTTCGACTCCGACTGCCGCGAGGGCATCTGCGGTCAGTGCGGTGTGGTCATCAACGGGCAGGCCCACGGGCCCATCCGCTCGACCACCTGCCAGCTGCACATGCGCCACCTGGCGGAGGACCCCTCCTTCAAGGACGGCTCCACCATCACGATCGAACCGTGGCGCTCCACCGGCTTCCCGGTGCTGCGCGACCTCATCGTGGACCGCTCCGCCCTGGACCGCATCGTCCAGGCCGGTGGCTACATCTCGGTCAACACCGGTGGGGCCCCGGAGGCCCACTCGGTGCCCGTGCAGAAGGAGAAGGCCGACGCCGCCTTCGAGGCCGCCGCCTGCATCGGCTGCGGTGCCTGCGTGGCGGCGTGCCCCAACGCCTCGGCCATGCTGTTCACCGGTGCGAAGATCTCGCACCTGGGTCTGCTGCCGCAGGGTCAGCCCGAGCGCCTGGCTCGCGTGGTGAGCATGCTCAACCAGCACGACGCCGAGGGCTTCGGCGGCTGCACGAACATCGGCGAGTGCGCGGCCGTGTGCCCCAAGTCGGTTCCGCTCGAGGTCATCTCGCGCCTCAACCGGGATCTCGGCCACGCCCTGTGGAAGGGCCAGCACGCCCACTGATCCACCCGCCTCACTCCATACCGAGCCGGGCACTTCTCGCGTCGTCCTCCAGACATTCTGTCGGGGGTCGCGAGACGTGCCCGGCTCGGTGGTGTTCTACGTGCATACCTTTTACCAGCGCACGCCGGTGGGGACTTTCTGCGCGTGCGGGGGCATTCTCTGCCGGACGGGGGCATGTTGCGCGTACGGTGACAGGATTGCTGTCCCCGACGGCGTCGAATGGCCCCGCCCGGAACGACACGCGCCCGGCCGCGTGAAATGTCCCCGCCCGCGAAGTGCCCGGCTCGGCGTTAATGGATGGTGAAGGTGATCCCGGTGAAGTCCGCGATGCGGGGGACGTGCGAGCCGGCCTCGGGGACGCCGTCGCCCACGAGGAGGATCTGTGCGCCGGCGCGCCGGGCGGAGGTCACCAGTGCCAGCGGAACGCGGGCATCGATCAGGGCTGTCATGAAGGCTGCGGCACCCGAGGCCTCGATAGGCGCCTGTTCGGCGTCCGTCTCTCCAGGCGATAGTCTGGCCCCGTGAGCGACCCTCTCATTCTCGGTATCGAGTCCACCTGCGACGAGACCGGCGTGGCCCTCGTGCGCGGCCGCGAGCTCCTCGCCGACGTCACCGCCACCTCCATGGACCAGTACGCGCGCTTCGGCGGCATCATCCCCGAGATCGCCTCACGCGCCCACCTGGAGTCCTTCCTGCCGACCCTCGACGCCGCGCTGGAGAAGGCCGGTGTCGACCTCAGTGAGGTCGACGCCGTCGCCGTGTGCGCCGGCCCCGGACTCATCGGCTCCCTGACCGTCGGCATCTCCGCCGCCAAGGCCCTGGCCGCGAGCCTGAACCGGCCGATCTACGGCGTCAACCACGTCATCGGCCACCTGGCGGTCGATGAGCTGGTCGACGGCCCCCTGCCGGAGCGCTTCGTCGGACTCATCGTCTCCGGCGGCCACTCGAACCTCCTGAGCATCCGCAACGTCGCCACCGACGTCGTCGAGCTCGGCGGCACTCTCGACGACGCCGCCGGCGAGGCCTTCGACAAGGTCGGCCGCCTCCTGGGCCTGCCCTACCCCGGCGGCCCGCACGTGGACCGGCTCTCCCAGGAGGGCGACCGCGGCGCCATCCGCTTCCCTCGAGGGCTGGCCGCGGGCAAGGACAAGGAGCGCCACCGCTACGACTTCTCCTTCTCCGGTCTCAAGACCGCCGTGGCCCGCTATGTGGAGTCCCTGGAGGACTCCGACCAGAAGGTGCCCAGTGCTGACGTCTGCGCCGCCTTCTCCGAGGCCGTCAACGACTCCCTGACGGCCAAGGCGGTCCAGGCCTGCCTGGACACCGGCTGCGACACGCTCGTCGTCGGGGGAGGGTACTCGGCCAACTCCCGCCTGCGCTCCCTGGCGGCCGAGCGCTGCGAGGAGGCCGGCATCACCCTGCGCCTGCCACCACTGCGCTTCTGCACCGACAACGGCGCCCAGATCGCAGCCCTGGGGTCAGCGGCCGTGCGGGCCGGCGTCGCCCCCAGCCCCATGGACTTCGCCCCGGACTCGGGGATGCCGCTGGACGTCAGCGTCGCCCACTGACGTCGCCCCTGACGCCGACTGCCCTCCGGTATCCGTTGCGCTCGAGGGCAGGGCCGGCGGCCACTCCCCGGATGATGATCTCGATCTTGCGGTCCAGGCCGCCGCGCTCCAGCCAGCTCTCGTTGGGCGTCAGCGCCTCGGGCAGGGGAGGGTTCCCGGCGGCGGCCGCGAACCGGCTGGTCTCCTCCAGTCCCGTGGGGCCGCCCAGCCCCGAGGGGGCCGCGGGGGAGCGCATGACCTCGATCTGCGCGTGCGTGGAGATGACGGTGTCGCCGACGAAGTCCAGGACCACCCCGGCCTCCTCGACCCCGAGGCCGCCGTCGACCAGGACCTGGCACGCCTGAGCCACGGGGGCGGCGAAGAGCTGGTGGGCCCACGGCACCCCCATGATGACTCCGGCCAGGCCGGGGTAGCGCTCCAGCATCGCCCAGATGGCCTCGGCGTGGGCCCGCACCGCATCGGGCCAGCGCCTCCCGGCGCCCGGAGTCTCCACCTCGGCGGCGATCCTCTCCAGGCAGGCGGCCAGCAGATCCTCGCGCGAGGAGATCGTGCGGTACAGCCCGGAGACCGCCACCCCCAGGTGCTTGGCCACCGCCGTGAGCGTGAACTCCGCGATGCCGATCTCGAGGGCGGCATCGACGACGTCGTCGCGCGAGAAGCCCGGTCTCGGTCCGGTCGGTCGGCCCAGTCGCGCAGATCGTGTCATGGCAGCACCGTAATGGTCCGTGCGAGCTGTTGCCCGAGGTTCAGCGGCGAGAGTAAGGTGGACCTCACTAAGTTCTGAAAGCCATTCAGAATTAGGGTCGACGGAAGGTTGGGATACCTGATGAGCACGCGGACACAGTCGTCAGCCCGGGAGCCTCGCCGCATCCATCGCCCGCGCCGTCGTCGCCGCCCTCAGCCGGTGCAGCAGTGCCTGACGACGCAGCTGAGCCGACCCCTCAGGGCAACGCCGAGCGCTCGCGCGAGGGGCAGGCAGCCATCGCCCGCCTCGGCGCCCCCGTGCGCACCCGCCTGCGGATCGGTCAGGGCCCTCGTCCTGCTCTCCGCGGTCCTGGCGGTGGCCCCCTACATCGCACTGGTCCAGCTCGGCGACATCCTGCTGCGCGCCCACCGGGCGGGCCTGAGCCCGGATCCCCAGCAGGTGTCAGGCGCGGTCATGGTGCTCGTGAGCGCCTACTCCACCCGCCTGCTGCTGTACTTCATGGCACTGCTCATCACCCATCTGGCCGACCTGTCCCTGCGCGACCGCCTGCGCCGCGACATCGTTGCGCGCATCTCCCACGCCCCGCTGTCCTGGTTCACCGCCTCCACCTCCGGGCGCCTGCGCAAGGCCGTTCAGGACGACACGACTCTCGTCCACACCGTCATCGCCCACGGCCCCGTCGAGCGCCTCAACGCCATCGTCACCCCGCTGGCCCTGCTGGGTGCGCCTTCTGGATCGACTGGCGCCTGGCCCTGCTGGCCGTCTCCACACTCGTCCTCTACGTGCTCACCTACTCGGTGTCCATGCGCGGCATGAACGAGAAGACCGTGGAGATGGACCGCAAGCTGGCCGCCATCTCCTCGGCCATGGTCGAGTTCGTCTCCGGGATCGGCGTGGTCAAGGCCTTCGGACGCGTGGGACGCGCCCACTCGGCCTACCTCACCGCTGCGGACGAGTTCTCCGCCTTCTACCGCGCCTGGGCGATGCCCCTGGTGACCGTCACCTGCCCTGTCCTTCACCTGGGTCTCCATCCCCGTGCTGCTCCTGGTCAACCTCGGCGGTGGGCGCTGCTCATCCACGCCGGGGCCGTCACCCTGCCCCAGGTCCTGGCCACGACCCTCGTCGCCCTGGTCCTGCCCGCCGCCCTCATCACCATCGCCTCGATCTCCTGGTCCTACCAGCTCGCCGGCGCGGCAGCCCTGCGCCTGTGCGAGGTCCTCGACACCCCCGTCCTGCCCGCCGCCGACCGGCCCGCACAGCCCCGCGCGGAGCGAGTCGAGATCGACCACGTCTCCTTCTCCCTACGGGAGGTCCTCGCCGTCGACGACGCCTGCCTGACCCTGGAACCGGGAACCGTGACCGCGTTGCTGGGCCCCTCCGGCTCGGGCAAGTCGACACTGGCCACCCTCATCGCCCGCTTCGCCGACCCCGACGCCGGAGCCGTCCGCATCGGCGGGGTGGACCTGCGGGACATGGACGAGTCCACCCTGTACTCCACCGTCTCCTTCGTCCTCCAGGACGCCCAGCTGCTTGCCACCACCGTGCGCGAGAACATCGCCCTCGGGCGCCCCGAGGCCGATCTGGCGCAGGTGCGCGCCGCCGCCCGCGTGGCCCGCATCCACGACGAGATCATGGCGCTGCCACAGGGCTACGACACCGTCCTGGGGCAGGACACGGCACTGTCGGGTGGGCAGGAGCAGCGCATCGCCATCGCCCGCGCCATCCTGCTGAACACCCCCGTCATCGTGCTCGACGAGGCCACCGCCATGGCCGACCCCGAGTCCGAGGCCGAGATCCAGCAGGCACTGAGCGCCCTGGTCAAGGGACCGCACCGTCCTGGTCATCGCCCACCGGCCGGCCGCCGTGCGCGGCGCCGACCGCATCGCCGTCATGGACGGCGGACGCATCGTCGCCGCCGGCACCCACGATGACCTGGCCGATGAGCCCCACTACCGGGCTCTGCTACGCCAGGCCGGCGAGATCGAAGGTGCCACGGAGGTGGACGGTGACGAGACCGCCACCGGGACGGAGGACCCCGCACTCGCCGACGGCGCGGCCGACAGTCCGGACGACGGCTCGGCCGACAGTGCGGCTGACGGCGGTGCCCCGGCAGCAGTGGCCTCCCACATCGATGACCGGGGCGGGCGGACGGGGGCCGCGCGTCCGGAGCCCTCGGCTCCCGGTGGGTCCTCCCGGCCGGCGGACTCCTGCTGTCCCGCTTCCGCCGACTCATGACCGACTTCTCCTGGAGACAGACCCGGGGGTGCATCGCCCTGGCGGGAGTCAACGGGGTCCTGGTGGGACTGGCGCTGCTGGTGCTGCTGCCCGCCTCAGTGGCTCTGGCAACCGGAGCTCCCCCGATGGGGGCTGTCCTTCGGTGGCTGGCTCATCGTGCTGGTCGTTCTCGGTCTCGGTGCGGCCGTCTGTGACTTCCAGGGGCGGCGCCTGGGCATGTCGGGGGCGCTGGGCTTCATGCACGACGTCCACCACGCAGTGGGCGACCGGATCGCGCGCCTGCCCCTGCGCTGGTTCACCGCCGACTCCGCCGGTACCCTGTCCCGGGCTGTGAGCCAGGAGATGGTGGCCCTGGGGAGTCCGCCGCCCACTTCATGTACCTGCTCACCTCCACTGCTGCTGCATGCGTGGTCGTCGGGGTCGGCTCCTGGGCCTGGGACTGGCGCCTGGGGCTCCTGCTGACGCTGGCCGCGCCCCTGTTCGCCGGACTCGTGCGCCTCTCGCGCCGTCTGCTGGATCGCGGCAAGTCCATCTCCGAGCCCGCCGAGCGCGAGCTCGCCACCCGCATCGTCGAGATCGCCCGCCGCCAGGGCGCCCCTGCGATCCTGTCAAGGGCCGCCTCGGCTACAGCCGCCTGACCGCCGCCTTCGACGACGGGGCCCGAGCCTCCAGGCGCGCCCTGTGGTGGGAGTCCGCCGGCAACCTCGTCAACGGCGCGCTGAGCCAGATCGTCGTCGTCGCCATGATCGTCCTGACCTCCTCGCTGGCCGCCTCCGGCGCCATGGAGCCGCTGGTGGCCATCGCCGTCATCGGCATGTGCCTGCGTTTCACCACCATGCTCGACGACATCGGAGCAGCCGTCATGGGCGTGGAGGAGCGGCGCCAGATGATGAACCACCTCGACGCCGTCATGGACGCCGAGCTCATGGCCGAGCCGCAGGAGCCCAGCTCGCTGCCCGAGCCGGGCGTCGTCGAGCTCGACGATGTCGTCTTCGGCTACCGCCCCGACGCTCCCGTCCTGACCGGGGTGTCGATGAGCGTGCCCGCACGCACCATGTGCGCCATCGTGGGTCCCTCCGGCAGCGGAAAGACGACTATCGCCCGCCTCGTCGCCCGCTTCTGGGATGTGGACTCGGGAACCGTGCGAGTCGGCGGCGCCGACGTGCGCGACATGCCGACCTCCCAGCTCATGGAGCAGCTCTCCATGGTCTTCCAGGACGTCTACCTCTTCGACGACACCCTGGCCGCCAATATCCGCATCGGCAACCCTCGCGGCCGACGACGCCCAGGTGCGCTGGGCCGCGGACCTCGCCGGCGTCACGGAGATCGTCGACCGTCTGCCCCACGGTTGGGACACGCGCGTGGGAGAGGGCGGACGAGCCCTGTCCGGCGGTGAGCGCCAGCGCGTCTCCATCGCCCGCGCCCTGCTCAAGCGAGCCCCGATCGTCCTGCTCGATGAGGCCACCAGTGCACTGGACGCCGAGAACGAAGCCAATATCGTCGCCGCGATGGAGGAGCTGCGCCGCACCTCGACCCTCATCGTCATCGCCCACAAGCTTGAGACGATCGCCGCCGCCGACCAGGTCGTCGTCCTCGACGACGCCGGGCGCATCGCTCAGCGGGGACACCACGATGAGCTTGTGTCCGTCGAGGGCCCCACCGCAGCTTCTGGGAGCAGCGCACCCGCGCCCGCGGATGGGAGCTCGTATCGAGGCAGGGATGATCCCCCAGGGAATCATCGATCGCCGGTTGAGACTCGGGTCCGCGCCGGCTCGCAATAGCAGTGGGGCACGGGCCCGGATATCAGGCCGACTTCTCAGTGAGCAGCTGATTCAGCGCCTCAGGGGAACCGTGAGACTCTCAGAGGAGGACCGAGAGGAAATGAGCTCATGGGCTGCGGATGCGGGGTGCGCTTTCATTAATGCACAATGTTTTCGAGAATTGTGGTGGCAATGGTGCGATGACGTGGAAAGTCATGTGCTAGGGTGGGGAGGAAAAATGCTCTGATGTACCCCGGACGTTTGGTTCCGTGTTCTGTCGGGACGTCAGTGCATGTTGTTCTCTCTGCATTTTCCATTGTTCGTCCTGCGGGAGGATAAGGAGAATCGTGTCCACCTCCTCCACTGCAGCGCAAGCCGATCCCTCCGCCCGGGTCCTCGCCGGCTCCTCAGCGGTCCTTCGAGCAAAGCTCGGAGCACTGGTCGGCTCGTGGCCGTCGGGATCGTGAGCGTGTGCCTGTGGGCGGGGTACCCGGTGGAGCGCATATCGCAGCACCGCAGGCTGGAGAGGAGTATCTCCCACGGTCACACGACGATCCCGCTTCCCGCCCTGCTGGGGATCCCCGTCACCAGCATGACCAGCCTTCTGCGTGAGGAGATGAAGCGGCGGACGGGGCGCTCCTGAGCCGGAGCCCCGACGCCACCGGCGACAGGTGGGTCGCCGGCGCTCGGCTCAGGGACTTGGCCGCCAGCGAGAGCACCTCGGTGGGACGCAGGGCCTGCCCGCGCGGGCCTCGGCCAGCAGCAGCCTGACGGCCGCCTCCCGCTGCCCTCCGTAGGCCCTGACGGCGGCGATCTGACGCTGGTAGGAGGCCCCGTCTCCAACGTGGTGCGCACGGAGTCCAGCTCGGCGGCGCACCCGAGATCCTCGGCGACGGGGCGAGCTCGGTGAGCATCCGCTCAACCGTGTCTCCCACCAGCTCCTCCTCACCGGCGGAGTTGACGATGAGGATCGCGTCCATGCCGTAGCGGGCTGAGCGCCACTTGTTCTCGGCGACGTACCAGTCCGGCAGCGCATCGAGCTCCTCGCCCCGGTCCAGGGTGCGGGAGAAGGACTCCACGAGGCACTGGGTCAGCGCCGCCATGCCGGCCAGCTCGGTCAGGTTCGTGGCGGCGTCGCAGGCCCGCACCTCGATGGTTCCCAGGCGCGGCGAGGGCGCACGTCCCAACGGATCCCGGTGAAGTCTCGATGACGCCGGTGTGGACCAGGTCCCCGGTGTAGCTCTCCAGCTGCTCCCAGGTGCTGAACTGCTCGGGGCGCCGGCGGTGGGCAGCTGCTGGAACATCATGGCGCGGTTGTCCGCGTAGCCCGTGTCCGCCCCCGCCCAGAAGGGCGAGGAGGCGCTCAGGCACTGCAGGTGGGCGGTACGCGTGAGCAGGGCCTTGAGGATCGGCAGGACCTGACCCGGTCCTCGACGCCGACGTGCACGTGGGTGCCGAAGATGAGCATCTGGTGGCCCCCACAGCCGGGTGCGGTCCACCAGGCGTGCGTAGCGCTCGGCGTTGGTCACCTTCTGCACCAGCGGGTCGGCGAAGGGGTGGGTCCCGCCGAGGCCAGGTCCACGCGCAGCGGGTCGGTGACGGGAAGGACTCGGTCGAAGGCGAAGGCGATGTCCTCCATGCACTCGGCCACGGTCCTGCGCGCCCCGGAGACCAGCTCGATGGTGTTGAGCATCATCTCGCCGTGCACGTGCGGGTCCGGGCCCACCTTCTGGAGGATCTCCTCGGCGCACTGGCGCAGGTCGAGGCTGTCGCGGTCGATGAGGGCCAGCTCCCACTCCACCCCCAGCGTGGAGCGGGCCGATCCGGCGAAGTCAGGGACTGGGGGCGGCGGGCCGGCGGCAGTTGAGCGTCGGCGGACGCGGCGTTCGGGCTCGTCGTGTCAGTCGTGTTCTGCATGTCCTGGCCTCCTCGGGTTCCCCGGTTCCCTCGCGGGTGCTGACCGGGGGTCTGTCGTCGCGGGAATAATGGGGGTCTATGACGTCGGTGAGTGAGCTGATGAGGCGCCGGTGATCGGTTCGACGACGAGGACGGCGCCCTTCGCCTTGTCTCCCACCCGGGTCAGGATCCAGGTCTCCGACTTCTGGCCGCTGAGCCTCAGTGAGGCGCGCAGGGCGTCGGGGGAGACGTCGACTCCGCGCTTGAGGATCTCCAGGCGCCCGATGCCCAGCTCGCGCCCACGGGAGCGCAGGGTCTTGAGCCGTAGCGGCAGGACCTCGGTGAGTCGGAAGGAGCGTACGAAGGGGGCAGTCGCCTCATCGGGCAGGCGCTCGCCCGTGAGGTAGCCGATCCGGGGTCCCACCGGCCTGGCGTCCAGGGTCTCGCACAGGTGGGCGATGAGTCCGGCGCGCACGGCGGCGCCGTCGGGAACGTGGATGATGCTGCCCAGGTCATCGGGCGAGCCGATCGGATCGACCTGGACCGGCGGCTGCGAGGGGTCGGAGGTGCTCGGATCAACCAGTGTGCAGGCGGTTGCGTTCTGCGCTCCTGAGCGCAGGATCAGTGCGGAGCGCCCGGGGCCCTCCGGCGCCAGCGGTCCGCACCAGATGGCCGCTTCGACGACGTCGCCGTCCACGCTCACCCACTGGGTGGGCGTCCGATGGCAGCGCGGCGTGGTCGATGCCGGGGCGACCTTGACGCCCAGGGCGGGCACGGTCTCGCGCAGTGCGAGCACCTGCGACAGGGCCGGGGACCACTGCTCCGGGATCGGTGATGCGACGTCCCTCGGCGCGGCGTGCGGGTCGGCGAAGACGGCGTCCACCCCTCGCTCGACCAGGTCGATCTCCAGGGCGTCGGCGCACTCGACGCTCGCGTGGGGAAGGGCATGAGGTTGATGGTGGCCAGGGCGGCTGCGGCCTCATCTCGGTCCACGGCGAGTACCGGCAGGTCGAGCCCTGGCCAGGGCGACGGCGTCGCCCCGATCCCGCAACCCAGGTCCGCGACCTTCGTCACGCCCGCGGCCGCGTAACGGGCCGCATGGTGGGCCGAGACCGTCAGGCGGGTGGCCTGCTCCAGGCCGTCGGCGGTGAAGAGCATCTGCTGGGCGAAGGGGCCGAACTTCGCCGTGGCCCGCTCGCGCAGGCGCTGCTGCGTCAGCGCGGCCGCCACCAGGGCGGGGAGTGTCCCTCCTCGCGCAGAGAGCGACCCAGGGACAGGGCCTCGAGGGTCGTAGGGGGGCAGGGAGGACAGAAGCTCCCAGCCCTCGGGGTCAGGCAGGAGCGCGACGTGGTTCTCAGCCATCACCCCGATCATTCCATGCAGAACCTGCCAATGGGCGTGATGTTCACTGGGTGGAGCGGGAAGGGGCCCACGCAGGGAGGCCTGGAGGAGGTCTGAGAAGGCCCTGAGGACCCTGCCTGGCAGGCGGTGAGTAGGGTTGTGTGCCAAGGCGCCGCGCACCGGCGGGGCCGAAAAGGCGCTGGACGGGAAGACGGGTGGGGACTGATGGCTGAGGAGGAGCCCCGGGGCGGTGCCAGTCAGGGCGCCGGTGCCGTCGCGGGGTGCGAGGGCGACGGCGTGAGCACAGCCCGGCGGCCTGACGCTGCGGGGCGCCCCAGGGCGCTTCTGCGGTCGCTGGTGCGGATCTCTGCGGCAGTCATGGGGGTCATGGCCCTCCTGGCGGCCGGGGCCAGTATCTGGGCGTGGACGATCAGCGCCGGGCACATCGAGATCGCCGGTAGAGGCCGCGGCGACGGCGAGGCTTCCAGGGCGCCGGTGGCGATCGTCCTGGGGGCGGCCGTCGACGCCGACGGACAGCCCTCGCCCTGGCTGGCTCACCGGCTCGACACCGCCGCCGAGCTCTACACCAGCGGTCGCGTCGAGGCGATCCTGGTCTCCGGGGACAACCGGCGCGCCGGCTACGACGAGCCCACTGTCATGCGCAGGTACCTCCTCTCCCAGGGGATCCCCGATCAGGCGATCGCGGTGGACTACGCGGGCTTCGACACTCTACGACACCTGCGTGCGGGCACGCAGGATCTTCGGGATCGAACGGGCCCCTGCTCGTGACCCAGGACTTCCATGAGCCGCGCGCGGTCGCCATCTGCCGCGCGGTCGGCGTCGACGTCGACGGGCGTCGGAGACTCGCGGGCCCGCAGCGACCGCATCGGGTGGACGGTCAGCTGGACGCGCGAGCGAGCGGCGGCGATCGAGGCCGTCGCCGATGTCGTCTCCCTGACGAGACCCGACCCTGGGGACGCCAGGAGACGAGCGTCGAGCGAGGCTGTCGCCTGGACCCGGGAGCACCGGCGCTGACGAGGGCTGACGCCCACGGCGAAACCGCCGCCACGCTTTGGCACTCGCGTTGACTGAGTGCTAACGCCGACGTAGATTCTCCGTCAGGCGCAGCGAGTGCTCTCCCCGGTCCTGGGACGCAGGGCGGGCACCTTCTGCGACTCGCACTCCCTGCATCGTGCCGGACCGACTCCGCGACGGCGGCCGGGCACGCCTGGGGAGGGCGAACAAGCCGTTCTACTGCACGTTGAAGAGAAGGAGGAGGTCTCCAATGTCGATCTCCATCAAGCCGCTCGAGGACCGTATCGTCGTCCAGACCGCTGGAGGCCGAGCAGACCACCGCATCCGGCCTGGTCATCCCCGACACCGCTAGCGAGAAGCCCCAGGAGGGCAAGGTCGTGGCCGTGGGCCCGGGTCGCATCGATGACTCCGGCAACCGCGTGGCCCGTCGACGTCGCCGAGGGCGACGTCGTCATCTACTCCAAGCACGGGGGCACCGAGGTCAGCTACGCCGGTGAGGACCACCTCATCCTGTCGGCGCGCGACGTCCTGGCGGTCGTCACCAGCGAGCCGTTGAGGTCGTGCGCCGCCCGGCGCCGACGGCAGTGAAGGGGGAGGCACCCTCGAGTGCCTCCCTTCACCATGCGTGCACGGAGCCTGCTCCATGGAGGCGCTGTGTCTGGATGATTGTCCTCGAGATGGAATGTCCGTGCTGTCGATTCCCTGAGCGGGGCGGAGCGTCAGGCCGGCTCGTCGGTGAAGCGGCGTGCCTGCCGCTCGTAGTATGCGCGCTGCTCCTCCCTCACTCATGCCTCCCCAGACGCCGTAGGCCTCGCGGGTGCTCAGGGCGTGGTCCCGGCACTCGTCCAGGACGGGCAGTCCTGACAAATGGCCTTTTGCTCGTCTCGTCCCGCCGTCGACGGGAACCGCCTCTCTCTTCGGGGTGGAAGAAAACCGAGGAGTCCATGCCGAGGCAGGTCCCCTGGTACCGCCACTCCCAGAGGGTGGAGATCGGGCCAGCAGACGCGATGAGTCGTCATTGCCTCCCTCCTCCCTTTGGATATGGCGGTCGGGCACATCGAACGTGATGCGCTATATCTAACGATAAGATCGCGCGGTGCGTTAATCAAGAAGAATCATTCTATCTCACAATGAAACTTTCTCCAGATTTGCTGGATGCTGGCGTTCTGGATGTCTGAAAACGTGCGCCAGAGTATGGCGCTCGAATAGCAGAAACGTTTTGTGAATGATGTATGTCTGAGGAGCATCTTTTTTCTGGAAACGTTCCGCATTCATTGTTGCTTTATTTCTGGGACGCCCGTCACCCGGTGCAGTGGTCTCGCCGTCGGGCCGGCTGCCGCCGGGACGTCGGGTCGAGTGCTCCGCCCCTGCCCTCGAGGCGCTTCGGTGCGGAGCGTCTCGATGGGGACGGCTGCGTGGGGTGCCGGTGGGCGGCGGGCGGACAGGCCGGTGCGGCGGATATGCACAGGGTGGTCAGGGTCGTCCTACGATGGCCCCGTGAGCGACTCGATCACCAGCCCTGACGTCGTTTGCCCCCACCGGACTCACTTACGACGACGTTCTCCTGCTGCCCAGGCTGACCGACGTCATCCCCTCCGAGGTCGATACGACCTCAGACCGACCCTCGAGGATCAGCCTGGCCACCCCGTCGCTCTCGGCCGCGATGGACACGGTCACTCGAGTCGGACATGGCTATGCGCATGGCTCGTCAAGGTGGTATCGGCATCCTCCACCGCAACCCTGTCCATCGAGGACCAGGCCCAGCAGGTGCGACGCGTCAAGCGCTCGAGTCCGGGATGGTCACCGACCCGGTGACCGTCGGACCGACGCCACCATCGCCCAGCTCGACGAGCTCTGCGGCCACTACAAGGTCTCCGGCCCTACCCGGTCGTCGACGCGGGAGGCAACCTTCAGGGGATCATCGCAACCGCGACCTGCGCTTCGTCCCCGGAGCGCTGGGCGAGCCTGACCGTCGCGAGTGCATGACACCGCGTGATCGCCTCATCACCGGCGAGACCGGCATCTCGCGGGAGGACGCCAAGGCGCTCCTGGCTGAGCACCGCATCGAGCTGCCCTGGTCGATGCCGAGGGACGCCTCACCGGGTCTCATCACCGTCAAGGACTTCGTCAAGACCGAGCAGTACCCCCACGCCACCAAGGACGCCGAGGGGCGCCTCGTGGTGGGCGCCGCCGTCGACTGCTGGGGAGACACGTGGGAGCGTGCCGAGGCCCTGGCCGAGGCCGGCGTGGACGTCTCATCGTCGACACCGCCAACGGCGGCGCCAAGCTGGCGCTGGAGATGATCTCCGTCTCAAGTCCGATTCCGCCTTCGGCGGCATCGCAGGTCATCGGCGGCAACGTCGCCACCCGTGAGGGCGCTCAGGCGCTCATCGACGCCGGGGCCGACGCCGTCAAGGTCGGGTGGGGCCGGGCTCCATCTGCACCACGCGCGTCGTCGCCGGCGTGGGTGTGCCCCAGGTGACGCTATCTACGAGGCGGCGGGCCTGCAGCCCGCCGGGGTCCCTCTCATCGCCGACGGCGGCCCTGCAGTACTCCGGTGACATCGCCAAGGCCCTCGTGGCCGGTGCGGAGACGGTCATGCTCGGCTCCCTGCTGGCGGGGTGCACGGAGTCGCCCGGCGACCTCGTCTTCGTCAACGGCAAGCAGTGGAAGCGCTACCGCGGCATGGGGTCGCTAGGTGCCATGAGCTCGCGCGGGCGCACCTCTACTCAGGACCGCTACTTCCAGGCCGACGTCTCCTCGGACTCCAAGATCGTCCCCGAGGGCATCGAGGGGCAGGTCCTCTACTCCGGGGCGCTGGGCGACGTCGTCTACCAGCTCATGGGCGGGCTGCACCAGTCCATGTTCTACGTGGGTGCGCGCACGATCCCCGAGCTCAAGGAGCGCGGTCAGTTCGTGCGGATCACGAGCGCCGGCCTCAAGGAGTCCCACCCCACGACGTCAAGATGACCGTCGAGGCTCAACTTCACCGGGCGCGACGGGTGTGGAGACATCGCAGCCTGCTGACCAGACAGGCTCAGCAGAACATGCTGCGCAGGAGCCGGCCGGAGTGATCCGGCCGGCTCCCTGTGCAGGCGTAGCCTGCCGTTTGTGCGGCGGGGTGCTGGAGGGCTCAGTGCGTGGGGGAGTCGGGCAGCGCCAGGCGGTCTGGGCCGGGGTCCGCGAGGGGTTCTTGCGTGCCAGCCACTCGTTGAAGGACTCCGCCCAGGTGCGGTGGGCTCGGGCCTGGCAGGCCACGAGCTCATCGGGGCTGAGCTCTGAGAGCTGCGGGTGGGCCGCGGCCAGGGGCCTCGAGCACTCGGAGTGTGGCGGCCACGTCCACCTCCGCGGTGTGCAGGGCCTCATCGACGCTGCACGCCGTAGACCTCGCAGAGGTCGCCCAGGCGGCGCTTGCCGCGGCGGTAGCGGTCACGGCCCGGTCCAGGACCAGCGGGTCGGCGATGGGCCCCAGCTCTCGGCCAAGGCGCGAGCGCATCGTGGGCAGCCCGTGGCGAGCGAGCTCGGCCTCCATGAGATGTCAGGTCGCAGGAGGCGTTGAAGGCGACGACCGGGGTGCCGGGCCGCCATCGCCTCACCAGGTGCTCACTGACCTCTGCCAGCACCTCGGTCACTGCGCCGCCCCTCGGCGCGGGCCTGCTCGGTGGTCACGCTGTGGAGGCGCGGCGGCGGCCTCGGGATCTCTCACGCCGGGTCGGCGAGCCACGTGGTCACCGACTGCGGCCGGACGCCGTCGGCCCGAGCCGCCCTGCCAGACGAGCGCCGCCGTGACCAGACGGTCGCCGGAAGGGTCCACTCGGTGGTCTCGGTGTCGAAGCGAGCAGGGCCGAAAGGGCCAGCGGAGGGAACGGGTGGCGGCGTCGGACATGGAGGAGGAGGTGGGTGCTCATAGGGGCCAGCATGCCACCGGGCTGCGACGATCAATGCGCCGATGCCGGTGCGCCTCGCCCGTGCTGCCGGTGCCCCGCGCGCGCGTGCCGTTCGCCGGTCGCTCCGGTGGATACTGGACCGACCCCACTCAGGATCGGGCCGCATGAGCACAGAGGTCGAGATCGACGCTCCAAGCGTGCCCTGCGCGCCCTACTCCTTCGACGACATCGCCCTGGTGCCGGCGCGTCGCACCCGAGACACCTCCGAGGGTGCGCGTGGGCTGGCAGATCGACGCTCACCACGTGGACCTGCCGGTCATGGCTCTCCCATGGACTCGGTGATGAGCCCCGAGACCGCCATCCTGGTGGGGACGTCTGGGCGGGATCGGCGTGCTGGACCTGGAGGGGTTGTGGACCCTGCTACGAGGACCCCCACCGAGGCGCTCGAGCGCATCCGCCGAGCGGATCCGTCCCGGGCCACCAGCGTCCTGCAGGAGGTCTACCGCGCCCCGGTCAGGCCCGAGCTCATCACCGAGCGGCTCACCCAGATCCGTGCCTCCGGCGTCGTCGTCGCCGGGCGACCCAGCCCCGCCCAGACGCAGCGTCACTGGCGCACCGTGGTCGAGGCGGGCGTGGACCTCATGGTCATCCGCGGCTCGCTTCGTATCGGCCGAGCACGTCTCCGGATCCGTTGAGCCCCTCAACCTCAAGCGCTTCATCTACGAGCTCGACGTGCCCGTGGTCGTCGGCGGTGACCACTACACCGCCGCCCTCCACCTCATGCGCACGCGGCGCGGCGGGAGTCCCTCGTCGGGCAGGGCGGCGGCGGCGCCTCCTCCGTGCGCCAGGTCCTGGGCTGCACATGCCTCATGGCCACCGCCGTGGCCGACGTCGCCGGGGCCCGGCGCGACTACTCGACGAGTCCGGGGCCGCTACGTGCACGTCATTGCCGACGGCTCGGTGGCAACCCGGCGACGTCGCTCAGGCCACTCGCCTGCGGCGCGGACGCCGTCATGCTCGGGCCGCCCTCGGCTGGGCCGAGGAGGCTCGGCGGCGGTTACCACTGGGGCGCCGAGGCCCGCCATGAGGCCTGCCGCGGGGCTTCAAAGCCACGTGGGCACGGTGGGCACCATGGCCGAGATCCTCAACGGCCCCTCCGACCGCGCTGGACGGCACGCTCAACCTCATGGCGCGCTGCGCCGCACCCTGGCCACCACCGGCGTACGCGGACGTCAAGGAGCTCCAGCGGGTCGAGGTCGTCCTGGCGCCATACACTGGTTCTTGAGCAGCCTCCTCGACGAACCGTGATTTTGAAGGTGAACAGTGCAACAGAGCCGTGATCTCGGCAGTCTCGGCCGGGACGGCAGCCGCTGCGCTGCTCAGATCGGTGTGGGGCACGATCCGCTTTCCCGCACTGTTAGCCCCCACATGTCATCAGCGGGAGCTTCACATGGCCCAGGTCACCGCCACCATCGCTTCCAAGGTCGGTCTGCACGCCCGTCCTGCTGCCACCTTCGTCAGCAGGCCGTCGCCGAGAAGGGCGTCCGGTCACCATCGCCGGGAGGGCAGGCGCTGCGGCTGACGCCTCCATCCTCGGTGTGAGCCCTGGGCGCCGGCTTCGGCGACGTCGTCACCCTGGCCTCCGACGCCGACGGCGCCGAGGCGGGCCCTCGAGGACCTCAAGGCCCTCCTGGAGACCGACCTGGACGCCTGAGAACAGGCTCAGACGACGGGGCGCGCTCCACTGCGGGCGCGCCCCGTCCGCGATTGAGACGCAGAGCAGTACCCGTGTCAGAGCGTTGCGGACCCGCCAGCGAGCATTGCCATCGCCCTCGTGCCCTCCTGCTGTTCCGGGGCACCGTCCTTCTTCTCGGAGCCTTCCCCACCGACATCCCGCCGCCAGAACACCGCGGTCATGGTGGGAGCGGAGCGTCTCTGCCCGGATGCGCCGCCATGCTCGGCCTCGCCCTGGTCCCTGAGCGCCACCGTGTGGGGCGTGGCCTGTGACTCATGTGGACCGGCGGCAGGTCTTCGTCCTGTGGGCCTTTCCGCGCCTGGGGCGTCAGTCGCACCATGCCTCTGACCACCGCCCTCCAGCTCCTGCTCAACGCCACCCTGGGCGTGAGCCTCTTCGGTGAGTGGCGCGCCCCGGGCCCTGATCCTGGGGATGGTGGCGCTCGCGCTCATCATGCTCGGCGCCGCCGCCTGCTCCTGGCAGGAGCGCACCGGCCCCGGTCCCACGCCGCGCAGCGACGTGACGGTCTGTCTGGCCACCGCCGCCTCAGCCATCCCTTCACGGCTCCCCACCCTCGCTGCTGCGCGCCGTCGAGGTGCCCCGGCCCACGCCGCCGGACCCCATGGGGCTGGGACCAGCTGGCTGGTGCTGGACTGTGCGCCCTCATCCTGCCGCGGCGTGCGCCCTACGAGGCCCGAGGATCGTTCCGCCGCGCTCGCTGGGGCCTGTGGGCGGTCGGTAACGCCCTCACGCTGCGCTCGACGGCGGCTGCTGAGTGTGGCTCCGGCTTCACCCTCTCCCAGCTCGGCTTCGTCCTGGCCACCATCGGTGGCCTGACCATCCTGGGGAGGAGCGCACCGGTCGGGAACGCACCGTGGTGGTCGCGCGCGTCGCGGCAGCCGTCGTCGATCTGGTCCGCATGCCTGCAGCGACCGGCATGGACACCGGCGCGTCTCGCAGTAGCCGGTGCGCTCGGCAGACGGCTCGCCTGACCGTGCGCGAACTCGGCGACTGGCGCCGTCGCAGCGGGAGGCTGCAAGGCGGCGCATGCCGATCGAATGGGATGTGATGGGCGGGAGGCCTTCACCGGTGCAGAGGCCCAGTGCGGGCCCGGCCAGTCTCCGTCCTGCTCGTCGGGAGGGATTTCGCGATCGACCTCCAGGCCATGCCGCAGCGGGCCAACAGGCTCAGCCGCGGCGATGGCCAACAGGCCCAGGCCTGACCACAGGCTGGCGTTGATGCCGCCGGTCTTTGTCCATCTCCTCGCGCTGTTGAACAGAGACCGAGCACACCGCCAGGTAGAGGCCGATGAGCCCCAGTGCCCGGTGATGACCGCGGATGTCTCGTGAGTGAACGGTTGTTCATGAGTGTCTCTCCTTCGTGTCTCGGGCCGGAACTAGTGGAAGATGCTGTTGAGGGGCGATGACCAGGACCCCGGCGATTGATCCCAGCGGGATCGGACGGCGGTACCAGGGCAGCTCGTGCGGAGTGCGGGTCGGTGCGCTCGCTCTCCTGGGGGTCAGGGCGTAGACGAAGAGCCCTTGAGCTCGAGGTCGGGCTTCGGCTTCGTGGCCATGGAGACCAGCACCGTGGCGACGACGTCGACCGTGAAGGCCACGCCCGCCGCCAGGAAGGCGCCGCCTCTGTCCCCGGCATGACCAGGGCGTCGGTCCAGATGAGGGATGTTGACCACCAGGGCGCCCAGGGTTTCCGCTGATGAGGCCGATCGACCCGGCGTGCGGGGTGGCCCGCTTTCAGAACATCCCGATGATGAAGGTCACGACAGCGGCGCGTTGGAACATCGAAACAGCGTCTGGAGGTAGTCCATGAGGGTTGGAGTAGTTCGACGCGATGATCGCAGTGAGGATCGCGACCACGGAGGCCGTCAGGGTCGAGAGCTTGCCGACCGCATGAGGTAGTGGGCGTCGTCGGCGTTCTTCTTGATGTAGTGCTGGTAGATGTCCACGCCCACGGTGTTGGAGGCGGAGATGTTCGCCGCCGCGCCCGCCATGAAGGAGCCAGCAGACCCGTGATCGCCAGCCCCAGCAGACCGTTGGGCAGCGGGTCGCGCGCGAGGGTAGAGGGACCGCGTCGTTGTACTGGTAGGGTCGTGTTCGCCCCGGACTTGAGGCTGCTGGACCTCCGAGACCATGACGCCGGCGACCATGCCCGGACGATGACGAGGGAAGCGGGCACGAACATCTTGACGAAGGTGCCGATGATCGGGGTCGACTGGGCCGAGGAGTCGAGGTCGAGGCCATGGCCCGCTGCACCTCGACGAAGTTCGTCGTCCAGTATCCGAAGGACAGCACGCGAAGCCCCAGACCGAAGACCAGGCCGACGACGGACAGCAGGTTGAGTCGAAGCCGGAGATCGAGTTGCCGGGCCAGTGAGTGCAGCTGCTGCCGCCGGCGCTCGTCGGCGAGCTGGCCGTGGCGGCGTCGGTGATCTTGCTGGTCAGGCCGTGCCAGCCGCCCACGCGGTGCAGGCCGATGAGGGTCCGCAGCAGGGCCGCCACGATGACGAAGACTGGAGCACCTGTTGTAGATCGCCGCGGAGGCCCGCCCATGGTGATGTGGGAGAAGACGATGACGGCGGCCACGATGAGCCCCACCCGCAGGGGCCATCCCAGCCAGTTCATGATCTTGCCCAGCAGGGTACAGGTTGATGCCGGCGATGAGCAGCTGGGCCAGGGCGAAGGTGAGCGCGTTGACCAGGTGCGCGGCGGTGCCGTAGCGCTTGAGCATGAACTCGGGCTGCGAGCGCACCTTGGAGCCGTAGTAGAGGGCATCATATCGGACCCAGGAGAGATCATGGCCGGGTTCGCGCCGATCAGAAGTAGTGGAAGGTCGGCATGCTGTACTCGGGCACCGTTGGCCGACATTCCCATGATCTCGACGGCGCGAGGTTTCGCCAGACGAAGGCGATACCGGTCACCCAGGCCGGCAGGAGCGGGCCCGAGGTGGGAAGCCATCGGCCGTGGCCGCCTTGGCGCGGGCGATGAGCCGACGCCGATGACGAAAGCGAAGTAGATCGCGATGGGGATGTAGTCGTACCAGCGTGCGGCGATGAGTGTGCCGAGGTGACGCTGATGAAGGCTGATAAAGCGTTCAGCGTGGAGGGACATCGGTGCACCTCTCAAGGGGATAAGTGTTCAAGTGGGCAGGGTCGTTCATGCCCGCCCGGCGAAACTAACTCTAATCCGTCCTGAGCAGGGCTTTACGGCTAGCTGCGCCCGGGAAGATCGTGCGAGTTTCGCTGGTGGGGGCACTGCCCATGGAGCTGCACCGGATCGTGAGCCGGCGGACAGCGGGTGACCGGCAGTGGGCGGTGGGTAGAGTGCCCTCCATGACGCTGACTGCTGCTGCCGACGGCTCCTCCTGATGACCTGGGACCGGCCCGGCTGGGCCTGGTACGTGGACGACGACTGCTGGGCCGCCGGAGGCTGGGAGAAGCTCGACCAACGACCGCGCGTGCTCACCGCCGTCCTGGGCTCCCGCGAACCGCGAGGCCGCCGGGCTCGCCGGCGAGGCTCCTCATCCAGTCGACTCCTGTACGTCATCAACTCCCTGACCAAGTGGCGCACGGCTGGAAGAAGCGCGGCTGGCGCGAAGGCCGGACAGCAAGCCGTCCTCAACGCCGACCTCGTCAGGACACTCGACGCCGCGCTCGCAGGGTCGCACCGTGCGCTTCGGTGGGTGCGCGGGCATGTCAGTCACCCCATGAACGAGGCCGCCGACTCCCGGGCCCGCGGCGCCTCCCGCAGCCTTCCAACAGCCGCCCGGTGCTCCGCGGGGCCGGGCTGGACCCGGGGCGGCCGGGCGCCCGGGGAACCCGGGAGGCGGCAGCGCCTGGTGCGACATCGTCGAGCACCGCTGCGCCGCAGAATCGACGCCCTGTTCTGACGGAGGCGGGATCACGGGTGCCCGCACCGCAGGGCCCGGTAGACAGCGTCTCACAGAAACAGCACGGTCCGTCAAACACGTAGCATAAGGCCTCCGCGAGGCTTACCTGCATGACGACGACGACCGCCCTCCCCGCTTCCCGCCCCGACGATCCTGAGACCGCCTGGCCGGCCTGCGCCGCCGCATCCCCACGGTCGTCCTCTTCGCCGCCGTGTCCTTCACCGGCTGGAGCGTCGACACGCGCTGGTCCTCATCCTCAACTCGCTGACCGACTCGGTCCCTCTACGCCGTCGTCGGAGCGGACCGGATCGTGCACCCTGGGCTTCCTGCTCAACCGGCGCCTGTTCGGGGCCGGCGGAGGCTTCTGGCGCTCGGCCGGGCGGCTACGCGGTCCAGGGCTGTGGCGGCGACGTCGTACACCGGCATCGCGGTCTCACCAGCGCCCGGCGCGCCTCAATGGCCGCTAGGTGCTGGTGGACTCACGCTCTTCATCGTCAACTACCTGGCCCAGTCCGCCTCGTCTACCGCGTGCCCGGCGCAGCAGCCGGTCCCGGCCCCGGCCCGCCACCGCGGCCTGAGGGACAGGGCGGAGGGCTCAGGACTGAGGCGTCACGCTGAGGATGACGAGCTGGACGCGGTGCCAGGTCCAGCTTGGTCAGGATCCCGGGTGACGTTCTTCTTGACCGAGTCCGGGGCAGGACGAGGCGCTGAAACGATCTCCGCGTTCGTCAGCCCCTGGGCCTGAGGTCAGCCACCTCGCGCTCAGCGGGGGCTGAGATCGTCGAGGCGCTGGCGTGCCGCGCGCTGACGAGGTGAGGCCACGGGGCTGAGCATGGCTGAGTTGAGCAGCTCGCGGGTGATGCGCGGGTGAGATCGCGTCGGGACTGACCGCCCGCAGCGCCTGGTGGAGGTCGGCACGTGCGGGTGTTTCGCCAGCAGGAACCCCTGAGCGCCGGCCGACAGCGCCCCTGAAGCGAACCGTCCTGGTCGTAGGTGGTCAGCACCAGGACCCGGATCGAGGGTGAGGGGATTGGAGATGCGGGCCGTGGCATCGATCCCGTTGAGCACCGGCATGCGCACGTCCGCGATGAGACGACGTCGGGAAGCGGCCGGCGCTCCTCAAGCAGGGAACTGAGCGAGCTGGTCGAGGCGTCCTGACCGTGGACGGCTCCTCGGCCGTGACCTGCAGGTCGTCGGCCCGGTTGATGATGAGGACAGGCCCATGCGGGTGGCTCGCTGGTCATCGACGATCATCACCGTGATCGGCCTGGGTCATCGACGAGCTCGCGGTCGGCCTGAGCCCGGATGGAGGCGGTGGGGAGGACGGTGGACTCACCGTGATACACCTTCCGGGAAGGGGACGAGGGCGCAGCGCACGCCGGATGCGCCTCATCGATCTGTGGGGCCGGCGGACAGCGCCGCCGTGCTCGCCGATCCGCGGCGGCCAGGTTCGCCAGTCCGTGGCCCGGCCGCCGCCGGTGCCTGAGACGCAGTCCGGGAGCCGTCCGCAGCCTGCGCGGGCGAGCGCGACCGTCGTCGGACACGGTGATCCGCGTGGCGGACTGGTCGATGGTCCAGGGAGACGACGACGCGTGTGGCGCCCTCGGCGTGGCGCATGACGTTGGTCAGGGCCTCCCCGGACGACGACATGAGACGACCTCCCCGAGGGCCTGACGCGCGCGATGCGTCGAGCGCCTGCCAGTCTCGGTGAGGCCGCACACGATACGGTGGCTCTCACCGTGGTCACAGAATCGTGAGCAGGTCCCAGCCCGGCTGCGCCCGAGGGGGACTGCGCCCTCAGCGACCCGGCCGGTGAGGGATCGCGGTGGCGTCAGCGGCGTCGTCGGGGGAGGGGCCTGGTGCCCGCCTGGAGCGAGGCGACGGCGCGGGTGTCCGCCAGACCTCGCGGGCCAGGGGCGTTCATCATGTCAATGGCCTCGTCTGTCTGCGGGCTCCGCCGCCCCTGCATCCCCTCGGACGGGGCGATGATCGCGGTCAGGCGCGTGGCCCACGGAGTCGTGGAGCTCGGCCGCCACCCCGGGCCTGGTGGCGGGCGGCGTCGCGCTGAGCGACCAGCCGCTGCTCGGCGGACTGTGCGCTGCCAGCTGGGCGTCCCCATACTCCAGGGCCTCCCGGCGGGCGGGAGATCGAGGCCACGGCGAGCACGAGCAGCTGAGGGCGATGAAGTCAGGGCTCAACACGCTCACCTGCGGCCACTGGCCAGCGCCGTGGGGACGAGGGTGCACAGCGCGCAGATGCCGAAAGCCGATGAGTCGGTCACGGGTGGGGGCGGCCAGGCAGGGCGTGAGGGGCCAGCATGGACAGCAGGTTGAGTCCACCGCGCGGCCCCACAGGTCGACGGCGGCGAGGCCAGGCTCGTGGCGGTGACGACGGCCAGGGGCCAGCGGCGTCGGGCCAGCAGCGATCCGGCGAGCAGCAGGGAGTGATGACCCAGCCTCGCATGGGCAGGTGCGGGTAGGTGTGCGAGGCCACGTTCAGCACCATCAGCTGGAAGGGGCCCGCGGCCCGACCACCGCCCACAGGTCAGGGTGCTGGTGCGCCACCACCGAGCCACCGGTCAGGAGGTCCGCGGGACCCGGGAGACGTGATGCCGGCTCGGGCACTGCGGGAACCGTGGCTCATGACTGTCGCCTGATCGACTGCGCGGCGCAGAGCCAGGGGTCAGCAGGACCACCCACACCAGGCAGATGACGCCCTCCGAATGCTGCGGCGCCCAGTGAGGTCACGTTGCCCGGGCTGCAGAGCCGACGTGGTTCGGGTCAGTGAGGGCTGCGGGGTTGAGGACGCTCAGCGGTCGAGCCGACGGAAGCATCGCCATCCCCGCAATGATGCTCACAGGCACGCGTGGACATCGTGGTGGCGAAGGACGTCATGACTCGCCCAGCCGGGTGACGGTGAGGATGACCCACATTCCCAGCGCGACGACGGCAGAAGCGCGGCGGGTAAAGCGACCAGCCCACCAGGCTGGAAGCCCGAGGGCGAGGCCCCGTCACCGCGGTGGTCAGGACCAGGACCGCGGTGGTGAGGACCGCGACCTGGAGCCGTGCAACAGCTTGCCGCAACCATGGTGGTCTCCAGGCCGGTGGCGCTCATCCGCTGCCAGTTCCTTCCTGGTGCTCACTGCTGGCGATCTGTGCGGCGAAGGCACCCAGCGCGAGCGGCAGGGCAACATCGAGAGCAGGGAGCGTGGGACTGGGACCACGTGATCTCCCAGGTGACGCCCTGGGCCTCGAGACTGCTGCGGTGGCTGCGGTACTGCAGGTAGCCGGACAGCAGGGGCACAGGATGGTGACGGCGACCCAGGTACCACCGGTTTGGGGGACTTTGCGGTTCTCCCAGTACCAGGCGGCTGCACCGACGGGCGGGACTGGGAGAGCGGGCGAAATGACCGGCTCAGGCCCGGTCGGCTGCGGCGTCGTGGACGGGCCGGAGGACCGGGGAGCGTTGACGGGTGCTGAGCAGGCCGGAGGCCGGCTGCAGTGGGGCGTGGTGACTGGTGCGATGGTGCTCATCGGTGATTTCTCGCGATGGACGATAACGAGGTGGGCGGCGACGGTCCACCCGACCGCGACCAGCGCGGCGAGCGCCGCGCAGTGCCCACGCTGGGACGCGAGCGTCATGTCGCCGCTTTCCCGCATGGACGTCGGGAGAGCGACCGTGTCAATGGGGGTGGCGGGAACGATGCCCCAGGGCAGCAGCCATGAGAACTTCGGTCGAGGTGCAGGCTCTCGGCGATGAGACCGCCGATGGCCGCAGCCACCCAGGCCGATCCTGCTTGTCGAAGCAGGTGGACAGCGTCAGCTGGACCGCGGAGATGGCCAGCGTTGAGCGCGCCGCCACCGCGAGTGGCGGGAGGCAGCGTGGGCCAGTAGGGAGGTGTGACGGTCAGCCCGATCAGGGCCCGGCCAGCACGGTGACAGTGTGAAGAAGGCCATCTCCATGCGCAGACCGTGGAGGATCACGACGCACAAAGCTTGCCTCGGTAGTGGGTCAGGCGCTCTGCCCCGCGCCGTCATCAGCTGGCCCCGCGCTCCTCGGTGTCCACGGTGACGATGCGCGAGGCCAGGACCCGCGGTGATGAGGGGCATGAGGAAGGCGATGATCTGGATGAACTCGTCCAGGGCTAAGCGTGGCGTGGCGTGCGCCAACCAGGGCCGCTCGCCCGCTGGGTGATAGAGCATGCTGGACCATGCCAGGCACACGGCGGTGGCGCTGGCGGCGATAGAGCCAGTAGCGCTTTGGCGGCGCGAGCCGCGCCAGCTCGAGGTCAGGGTGGTCCACGCCCGGCGGAGCGGGGAGAGGTGCGCGGTGCGCCGCCGGTGCGTCAGGGGCTGTCAGGTGCTGTGTCGGTGGTGTTGGCTGCGCGGCTCATGGTGGCCGCCGGGCCGCGCTGTACTCACTGGGGTGCGCTCATCGGTTCATCTCCCTGAGAGGCGAGGGAGCTGGGCGGCCAGGACCGGCTCGTCAGCTCCAGGAAGCCTGCTCGAGGGTCTTGCGCGGTCTGGACCCAGTAGACGGTCGTCCCGGAGGAGACGATGCGGGTGATGAGCTCGCCGACGACGTCGTCGGGCATCGTGGGGTGCGCACGGCGCCGTCCCGCACCTCGTGGGCCACCCGAGGGAGGCCAGGAGCGCGGCGACGGCCGTGGGCGAGGAGACGAGCAGCTCGATGCCCTCGTCGCGCAGTCCGGCCAGGCGCGCCCTGATAGCGCAGGCGTCCGGCGCAGATGATGCCGACGGTGTCGGCCATCTGCTCGATCTCGGACAGGATGTGGGAGGAGACGATGATCGTCACGCCCTCCTGGCGCCAGGGTGACGATGAGCTGGCGGATCTCGGCCACCCGGCGGGTCGAGCCGTTGGTCGGCTCGTCCAGGAGCATGAGGCGGTTCGACAGCAGCGCCATGGCCAGTCCCAGGCGCTGCTTCGCCCATGGAGTAGTGCTTGACCTGCTTGTTCTCCTGCCCGACGGGTTGACGGTGGCGAGGGCGTGCTGGACGCGGTTGAGCCAGCCCCAGTGAGAGCCACCATGGCCAGGTTCTCCCTTGCCGGTCAGGCTCAGGTAGTGGAGGGGCCCCTCGATGAGGCCGATGGTTCCGGCGGCAGGGGGTGGCGCTGGCTGACCGGGCGTCCCCAGGACACTCATGCTGCCCGACGTCGGACGGGTCAGTCCCAGCAGGAGCTTCATCGTGGTGGACTTGCCGGCTGGGTGCCCCAGGAAGCCGTAGATGCCGCCGGCGAGCACCGGACGAGAGTTCAAACCGTCGACAGCGTTGACAACTGCGTTGTAGGTGCGGGTCAGTCCCTCAGTGACCACGACGAGTCCCTCGGAGGGAGAGGGGCGCAGCTGGGGCGGGCAGCGCCGGCTGCCCTGGGGGCAGGGCGCGGCGCGGGCACTGCCAGGGCCGTGACAGGTGGCGCGCCGGTTGCGGGTCGGTGCGGGCCAGCGCGCCCGTTCATGGCCGCGGTCCGGGGCAGGGGTGCTGTTGGAGAGCGGGGCCTTGGTGTGCTGGTGACAGGTGCGTTTCCTCATGACTCCATGGAAAGCCCCTCAGCCTCAACGCGCGCGCACCGCCGTCGGCCGGTTTTGTCCCCATGGGGGACGATGCGATGCCACAGCCTCCTGGTGGGGCGGCTGCGGGCACCGCAGTGTCCGGGCCCGGCAGGGCTCGGGCGTCAGATCTCCTGGCGCGCTGCGGGAAGCGGCTCAGATGAGGTGAGCGCCTGGCGCGCGATGGCGAAGCTCTCGTTGGTGGGCACCACGCAACGGTGACCTTCGAGTCCGGGGTGGAGATGACGCGCGGCTCGTCGGAGCGGGTCTCGTTGACCTCCTGGTCGATCTTCACACGCACGAAGCCCAGGCGCTCGCCGGCTCACGGACGCAGGTTCGCGTCGTTGCTCGCCGATACCGGCGGTGAAGGTCAGGGCGTCAGGGCCGCCCATGACGGCGATGTAGGCGCCCACGTACTTCACGAGCGCGTGCAGGTAGATGTCCATGGCCTCGCGGGCCTCCTGCTCTACCGGCGCCGATGCGCTTCCACCTCGCGCATGTCGTTGTCCCCGGCCAGGGCCCCTTCATGCCGAGCCGCGGTTGAACAGGTGGTCGATCCTCGTCGATGGACATGCCGGCCACGCGTGCCAGGTGGAAGACGGCGGCCGGGTCGATGTCGCCGGTGCGCCGCCCATGACCAGGGCCCTCAGCGGGGTCAGGCCCATGGAGGTGTCCACGGCGTGCCCGGCCACGACCGCGAAGAGGCTGAGGCCCGTTGCCCAGGTGCAGGACGACCTGCTTGAGGTCGTCGCGCCCCAGGAGCTCGAGACCGCGGAGACGAACGGTGGCTGGTGCCGTGAGGCCCCGTAGCGGCGGATGGAGTAGGTGTCGGCGACCTCGCGGTCCAGGGCTGGCGGGCGGCCTCCTCGGGCAGGTCCTGGAAGAAGGCGGTGTCGAGAGACGGCCACGTGCGGCACGTCGGTGGGAGGCGGCGCTCCACCTCGATGCCGCGAGGTGGGCGAGGTTGGCCTGCCCAGTGGCACGCGCGAGCTGCTCGATACAGGCCACGACGTCGTCGTCGATGAGGGCCGGGCCGAGTAGCGCCCGCCTGGGCGACCTGGCTGGCGCGTGCACGATGTGGGCGTCGGCCAGCGAGGGGCCCTGCTCTCGAACAGGCGCAGCACCTCAGACAGGCCGAAGCCGTGGTCGGGGGACCGGCTCGGTGATCTCGGCGCTCCTCGCCGTGCTTGTGGGTGTGGCGCCGGTCTCTGACCGATGCGCTCCACCAGGCCGGAGGGCGAGCAGGCGCCCGAGTCGGGGTCGACCCAGCTGGTACTTGATGGAGGAGGGCGGGAGTTGATAACGAGGACGGTGCGCTGAGTCACAGGGGTGCCTTTCAAAGAACGGTCGGGGGATGAACGCGATGACTGGATGACTGGACGGGGTCCCGGGTGAGCCTCAGCGGCGTGGAGACCGGGTCCCGGCCCCACGCCGCTGAAAGGGCTCAGCCCTGGGCCTGGACGGCGGTGATGGCGACGGTGTTGATGATGTCCTCCACCAGGCGCCGCGCGAGAGGTCGTTGACCGGCTTGTTGAGCCCTGGAGGACCGGGCCGATGGCGATGGCGCCCGAGGAGCGCTGGACCGCCTTGCAGCCGATGTTGCCGCTGGACGGGTCCGGAAGATGAACGTTGGCGCTCCGGCCACGAGCGAGTCCGGGGGCCTTCTTGGCGGGCCACGGTCAGGTCGATGGCGGCGTCGTGACTGGATGGGGCCCTCGACGGCGAGGTCGGCTCCTTGGCCCGCACCAGCTCGGTGGCCTCGCGGACCTTGTCCACGTCCGCGCCTTGCCGGAGGTCCCGGTGGAGAAGGACAGCATCGCCACGCGCGGCTCGACGCGCCGAACTGGCGGGCCGTGGCGGCCGAGGAGATGGCGATGTCGGCCAGCTCGGCGGCGTTGGGCTCGAGGGTTGACGGCGCAGTCGCCGTAGAACGAGCACCCGGTCCTGCAGGAGCGCATGAGGAAGACCGAGGAGACGATGGAGGTCCCCGGCTTGGTCTTGATGATCTGGAAGGAGGGACGATCAGTGGGCGGTGGTGTGGGCGGCGCCCGAGACCATGCCGTCGGCGTCTCCCATGTGGACCATCATCGTGCCGAAGTAGGCGACGTCCTGGACCTTCTCGCGGGCCTGCTCGAGGGTGACGCCCTTCTTGGCGCGCAGGCGGGCGAACTCCTCGGCGTATGCTTCTCCAGGAGCCCGGGGTCGTCGTGGCGACGACTCCGGGCGGCAACGTATGTCCAGGCCCAGCTCGGTGGCGCGGGCCCACACCGTGGTCTCGTCACCCAGCAGCACCAGGTCGGCGTGCCGCGGCGCAGGATGGCGTCGGCGGCGCGCAGGACCCGTGTCGTCGTCGGGCTCGGGCGCAGGACGATGGTCTTGCGGTTGGCGCGAGCGCTCCGCAGCTCGGCCTGGAACGCAGTCGGTGGGGGTGACGACCTCGAGGGCTCGACCTCCAGGGCCGACAGGAGGGGCCTCGACGTCGGCCTCCTGCTCGAAGGTGGTCACGGCGACGTCGATCTTGCGCTCCGGAGCCGTGGGCGAACAGGCCCTGCAGGAGCCGGCCGCCGGAGGCGGCGGTCGAAAGGTGTCCAGCGGGGGAGGTGATGACCGATGTGTGACGTCCAGCCCCTCCAGGAGGCGCAGCGCGTGGGGACGACCTCGAAGCCGCCGTTGAGGATGAGAACGGACAGGATCGAGGCTCGAGGAGGGCCTGGGCCGCCATGAGGAGATGAGCATGGCGGGCGGTCGGCCGGGACGATGGCAGTTGTCCCGCGGTCAGGCGCTCCAGGACGTGGGAGACGTCCATAGCGCACACGAGACGGACTCGGCCTCGCGGTCGAGGAGTGTCTCGTCACCGGCGATGGGGTGCCCTCGACGGCGTCGAGCACCTCCGCGCACCACCGGGGCCGCCAGCAGCGGCACCTCGGGCAGCGTGGTGGGTGATGCCTCGATGGCGGTCAGTGCCTCGCCGACGGCCTGGCGGGTCTCGGGCGGGCACTTGTTGGCCTCGACCGCGACAGTGCGGGCGTGGTTGTCGGCGATCTCGGCCATGGAGACCTCCACGAGGCGACGACGTCCTCCACGTCATGCTGCCCGGAGACCACCAGCAGCACGGGACGCCGATGTTGGCAGCCCGCCGGGCGATTGAGGCCAGCTCGGGTTGCCGGCGACGTCGGTGAGTCCGAGCCGTCGATGATGACGACGTCGTGCTCGCGCGCCATGGCCCCGGTAGGCGTCGACGATGCGTGCCAAGGGCCTCCTCGGGGTCGGCGTGGAACTCGTCCCAGGTCGCGCCGACGCACTGCTCGGGGGCGTGGGTGGAGCCGGCACGGTTCAGCAGGAGGCTGAGGAAGGCATCGCCCCACGACTCACGAAGGGGCGGAAGACGCCGACCTTGGCGACCACCTTGGTCAGACAGGAGACCAGCCCGAGGGCCACCGTTGACTTCCCGGTTCCGGCGTTGGGTGAGGCGATGTAGATACTGCGCGCCACGTTAGGTCCTTTCCCGCGTTGTCTTGGGAGTCAGGGGCGCGGCTCATTCCGGTGCCGTGCAGGTCGATTGTGCCCACCTGCGGGTCGTCTGCGACCAAAGGCCCGATCTCCGCCCGTCTTGTGATGTGGGAACGGGCACATAGCCGGGGAGCCGGCAGAGTGTCGTCCAGAGCGCTGAGTCCGCGGGTCGTGGTCGGCCGGTGGCGGGCGGAGGGCGCATGTCTCGCTCGGTCCGGGGTCGACATTCCTGCGATGCTCACGCGACGTCGTCGGACTGCCCAGGGCGAAACCGTGCTCGTGAGCGACCCAGACCGTGTAGGGTCGACGACGGGTCGCTCGGCTGAGGCAGGAACAGGGCGACCGCCTGTCCGCCGCCGGCCTCTGCGCGGCGGCGACGGCGCGTGCGGCCCGATGTCCTGGGCTCGGCCCGTGCTGGATCGGTCTCCGCCGGGGACTGGTGAGCAGTCATGGAGACCGGTGGCTCGGTTAGGTGGGGCGGATACTGAACGCGCTGGCGCAGTACGCCTGGGAACAGCAGGGGAGAAGGACCAGTCCGGCCGCCTGAGGCAGGTCGGTGTCCCAGGAGAGGCTGCTGGGTGCGCCGGGTGGGCGGGACAGGGCAGTGCGTCGATGGCGCTGCAGCGCGCCACCACGTGCCGCACCACTGACGGTCAGGACCGCGGGACCACTCCAGGGTGGCGACGACCAGGCCCCGACGGTCGGGCCCCGTGACCGTGCACGCCAACCGGTGTGGGGATCTCCTGGGACATCCAGCTCACGTGGCCGGGCCCCCGGCAGGACAGCGAGACAGCGGTGCAGGTTGTCCAGGACGGAGACCCAGACCGGGTGCGCCGTAGGCCCTGCTGGTCCTGTGCCCGGTGGAGGGATCGACGGCGTAGGTGGCCTTGCTCGGTCCGCACCTCGACGACGTCGAGTGTCCCACCTTGCCGACAGGACGGGCTCGTCGGGATGGGCGTTTGATCGTCTCGACCGCCTGTAGGCAAGAGTCCTGGCCCGGAGCCGGCGTCGCTGGGTGGAGACGGGTCGGGTTCACGTGCAGGATATCCCCTGGTGCGGCAGGGGAGCATGCCGCTGAGAGTGATGAGCGATCCCGAGGGCCGCGCCGCCGACGGCCAGCTGGCGCACGAGGCCATCGCTCGGCGGGTGCGGGAGGGAGGAGGAGCGACCGAGGGATCCATGGCAGTCTTCACCGAGGGCTAGGACCCGGCGGGGAGCCAGCAGGCAGCCACGCGCACTGAGCAGGTCAGGACCAATGTGAGGCGAGCAGGCGCTGCCCTGCGCCGCCGCCACAGGGAACAGGCGCCACTGACGGCTGATCGCGGTGCCGGCGACCTGGGATGACCAGGGCGGCGCCGACGCAGCCAGGGGCCCCGCGGCGCCGATGACGGGAGCAGGGCGTAGACGATGACGCACCTGAGGCCCGGGCCCCACGGTCCCCAGCATGACGGCATGGATATCGGCGCTGACCAGGAAGGGGCCGCCGCCCCCTCCTGCGGGACCGGGGAGGTGGCCAGATGCGACAGCGTCGACGTCATCGTCGGCGTCCCTGCCAGACGAAACGTCAAGATAATCAATACTGGCCGCACTCTTCATACTGATGAATACGGTAACGGTCCGGGATAAATCGCGTGCAACTCCGCCATGGCTGGCGATGTGATGTCGACAGGCATGTTTGAGGAAACAACCGCTGGTGGGAGCCTGTTTTGTGGGCCGGAGAAATGGGGTAACTGCGGGCTGTGTCGGACGCGGCCCGGCAGCCGGACCGAGCTAGCGCAGCAGGGGGCAGGGCGGGAGACGACGGTCAGGACGACGATGATCGGCTCGAAGACCCCGCTGATCCATGTGCTCGGCGAGGCGTCGACCGGCCAGGGCCGAGGCGATGACGACCGGGTGCGGGCGATCGCCGCCAGCGACAGGTCGTGGGGTTGACCAGGCCGGCTGAGACGGAGAAGAGGCAGCTTGACCGGTTGACCAGGAAGAAGAACCAGGCCGTCGTCACAGGAAGGCCTTGACCGGATAGCGGCAGGCCAGGAAGTACATGGAGGTCACCGGTCCGCCGGCGTTGGCGACCATCGTGGTGAAGCCGGCCCAGGGCTGCCGTGAGACCAAGGCGGGGCCCAGGCGGCTGCCGGCCGCTGGGACGGCGGCCTCGGGTGCAGTCGTCGGACCTGTTCCTGGTGGCCGAGCGGCGCTGGGACAGCGTGACGGCGACCAGGATCAGCAGGATAGCGCCGATGAGGCGGCGGGTGGAGATCGTTGAGGCCAGGTGCAGGAACAGGGCGCCGGCATGCCGACGCCGGCCAGGACCGCCAGGACGAGCCTGCGCAGCATGCGGAAAGTCCGCATCGCCGCGATAGCTCCACACGGCCAGCAGGTCGCCGGTCATCGAGCATGAGCAGGATGGCGCCGGTGGACTCGCCTTGGCGGGCAGGGCCGCGGTGCACGGGCCACGGCGATGGCGGCCGTCCCGGGAAGGCGGTCTTGGCGATACCGCACAGGGGCCGCCGACCGCGAGCAGGGATCAGGCGGTGGTGGTCAGGGTGGGGAGCACGGGACCTCTCAGCGGTGAGGAAGAGGTGATGTTGGGTCTGAACTTTGTCCAGACTAATGCATAGTACGTCGACGGCGAGGGCCGGTGGGGTCCTCGCCGTCGACGGTGGCCTGCGTGAGTGCTGCCGGGGCTGCGTCAACGGGGCGGCGCAGCGGCAGCAGCGTGGCGATCGAGACGCCCAGGAGATGAGTGCCCGTCGCGGGCGGGGTCGCGTGAGCAGGTGGTCCCAAAGGGCAGTGGGCTGGGTCGTCGGTCCGATCCCGTGAAGCGAGTCCCGAGAGCGGCTGCTCCGCGCCGATCGAAGGATCGGACGCGCGGCTCGCAGCGCTCCGTCTGGCAGCCGAGCCAAGGGGTGATGAGCTGCAGCAGGGGGCAGAGGCCCGCCCGAGGCAGTGATCCCGGTGATGCCGCAGAGCAAGTGCGCTCGAGGCGGGTGAGGAGTCATGGAGAGGTGGGTACCAATCATCCCCTGGACCGCGACGAGAGCCCAGAAAAGGGCGCAGTGAGGCGACCAGCAGGCCGTCGCTCCAGGGTGAGGGCGGTATCCGTGCGTCCCCAGCGGCGGACATCGGGAAGAACCCACCCACTGTGCGCGGAAACCTGTGTCGAGGACATGTCCTTCCTCCTGGTGCGTCATCGCGGTCAAAGTGCCCGCACCAGAATAAACCCGCCGGTGCACTGAGCGAAGGGTGAGGAAGGTGATCATCGCGCCCAGCAGGGGCGAGAGCTCACTCGGCGTGCTCCTCAACGGCGGGAACGACGACGCTCCCGACCATCACTGGTCGGGCGTCGAGGTGAGGACGATCGGCCGGTGGGGCCCCGCTCGAGAGAGTCGCGCGAACCGCGACGTCTCGGCCTGAGAGGGTTCCTCAAGGTGGGCGCGCTGCCTTGCGGGCGTACTCCAGGGGGTTGGCGATGGCGGGTCCTGCTCGGCCTCCACCGGGATCACTCGAGGTAGCCGTGGTCCACGAGGAACTTGAGGGACGGTGAAGTCGGATCGTGCCGTCGCCGGGGACGGTGAACATGCCGGCCAGGAAGGAGTCGAGGAAGGAGCGCTCGGCAGCCTTGGACTCCTCCATCTTCTCGGGACGCACGTCCTTGAAAGTGGACGTGCTTGACGCGGTCGATGGTGGCCTCCGCGGGCCCATGACGTCGCCGTCACCCGCAAGGCGTGGCGGTGTCGAACAGGAGGAGACCTTGGCCCGGGTCGGTCAGCTCCATGAGGCGGATGGTCTCCTCCCTTGGTCTGGATGACCGTCGCAGGTGGTGGTAGACGAGCTCCAGGCCGTGGGCGTGAGCGACGTCGCCCAGGCGGTTCAGGCCCTCGGCCAGCACCGGCCACTTGCTCCTCGGTGAGCACCGGCTTGTTGGTGAAGATGCAGACGTCGATGGATGCCCTGGACCGAGCCGGTCTGCTCGGGAGACGACGACGCGGGTGGCGCCCGAGGTACTCCCAGGTAGGCGCAGGTGGCCTCGAGAGTCAGATGACGGCCTCGACGCCGTCGCGCAGGATGAAGGAGAGAACCACTGGGCGACGATCTTGATGCCCGCGGGCTCGGCGGCGGCCTTGACCTCCCTCCCTTGGGCGGGAAGAAGCCCGGCGCACTCGGTGCCCGCTGTGGCGGTGTCGGCCCAGGTCCAGGAGCTTGTCCTCCAGGGTGTTGAAAGGCGCCGACCTCGGGGATGTCGTCATTGCGCCAGGTGATCGGTGCATGCCCCAGGAGATGCCGTGGGGTCGGAGATGGCGGTTTTCGCAGGTCGAGGGTGAAGGACATCCGTTGCTCCGTGTTCTCGCTCAGGTGGTGATGGGCGGTGGTCAGTGGGTGTGCGTGCGGTGAGGTGGCGGTGAGGCGCGGGCGGCTGCTGCGCCGTCGGCTCGAGCCGCCAGTGGTGCGCTCGGGAGGAGTGGGTGCTGCGTCGGTGCCGGGCGGTGGGCCCGTGCCTCGAACCTAGCAACAGGACTTTGTCCGACAAAGCCCCTTTTCGGGTCCTCCCGGGAGCGCGTGTGCTGGGGTGGGTCAGGAGAGACTTCCATCTCGACCTCGATCTCCTCCAGGGACTTGTCCTTGGTCTCCGGCATGATCTTGAACAGGACGGCGGCGACGACCAGGTTGAGCACGCCGTAGATGGTGATGCTGCCGCCACTGGGGTCTCCATCATGCGGCGGAAGGTCCAGGTGATGATGGCGTTGGCGGTCCACATACAGAAGATCGCCGTGCCGTCTGCATGCCGCGGACGTTGGCCGGGAAGATCTCACCATCATCGTCCACTACGATCGTGCCGTTGGAGGACTGCACGATGAGCATGAAGACGGACATGAGCCCCGAGGATGAGGTAGGCGGCCCAGGTGGGCGGAGTGGTGTGGTTGGCCTGTGCGGGGCGATGAAGAACTGGAAGGTCGCCGCGATGCCCGCGTGATGCCCACGCCGATGACGTCGCCGATGAGGACCTGGCGGCGCCGGAACTTCAGGATGAGCCAGATGCCGATGGCGGGAGCCGATGACCGACATGACGCCGTTGGCCACCTGCGCGGTGATGGAGGCCGGTGGACATGCCGGCGTACTCCAGCACCTTGGGGGCGTAGTACATGACGGTGTTGACGCGGTGGTCTGGTTGACACGGCGGGAAGATGCCGACCAGCAGCAGCTTTGCGCAGCCGGGGCGTGGCCATGACGTGGCAAGCCCTTGCGCTGGGTCTCCTCGTCCTCTCGTGCTGGCGGGCCTCGACCATCTCCCATGATCTCGTCCTCGATGGATGCCGTCCTTCTCCCGGGACGCGCACGCGCTGAGGGCGCCGTGATGGCGTCAGAGAGCTCCTTGGCCAGGCACGCAGCGCGAGGACTCGGGCGTGAGGGGCGGATGCCGATCCACAGAGCCACGGCCGGGATGGAGCACAGGACCAGCGTAGCGCCAGGCCTCGCCGTTACCGGCGCTGATGCTGAGCTGGTCGAGAAGGCGATGGTACTGCTCGGCGCTCATCGGGCCGCCCTTGGAGGACTGGAGCTTGGCGATCTCGTCGAAGACGTACTGGCCGGGCGAAGTGCCCGCTGGGGTCCTCGGCGATGGTGATCCTGCAGGGCCGCCCTGGGAGAGTTGATGAGGCGTTCATCGAAGGCGAGCAGCTGGCCGGTGACGATCATGAGCTGGTCGATGACACGATGGACCACGGATGCGTTGGGAGCCGTCTCCGCCAGGTAGACGGGGACCGTCGCGAGAGCGGCGCGACGGCGAAGCCCAGGACGACGCGGAAAGGGTACATGACGCAGACGTTGGGCGATGAAACGTGGTGCCGATCGCGCCGGGCGGAAGACAGGAAGGCCAGGAAGGTGATGTTGTGGCGCCGCCCCAGCGGTCCGACATGAGGCCGCCCAGCAGCGCCAGCGCCGCGCCGACCAGCGGGGTGCCGCCGATGCGCCTGCCTCGAAGGAGGTCAGCTGGAGCGCCCTGGCGTCCGAAGGGGCATGTACATGTGCGGCAGGGCACCGGAGATGACACTGTGTCGTGGCCGAAGGCAGTGAGCCGAGCGTGGCCACGGCGGCGATGGCGATACGACGCCGCGGTGCTGCCCGAGGCGGCGTCTCGGCCACCGCGTGTGAGCTCTTCCCTGGTGAGTCCACCAGGGGACGTCGTGACTCCCTGGACATAGGGGTCTCCTCTCAGTCCTGCTGGCGGCGATGCCGAGGGGGTTGTTGTGATGGGTGGGTGGTGGGTGAGAGAAAGGGTAGGTGTGCGGCTCGGGCGTCGAAGGTGGTGCGTCCCTCGACGCGAGGACCTCGTGCCACTGGCCGTCGGCCGCTGAGGCGACAACAGCCTCGTCGACCTCCGCGGCGCACCAGGCGTCGGCGGCCGAGGGGCCACCTGTCCGGTGAGGATGGACTCGATGAACTGCGCAGCCTCAGTGGCCTTCATGTCGTCAAAGCCCATGGAGGTGCCGATGGCGGGCTGGAAGCGCTGCCACCTGACCCACTGGGCCCGGCCATCGCGCGGGTGTGGCCGTGGGAGGCCCGCCGTCGAGCACAGGGGCAGATCTCCAGCTCGTTGAGGCGCTCGAAGTTCCAGCAGGCCCGAGCCCTGTGCGTGAGACCTCGACGACGGCGTACTCGGCGCGCGGTCCCACGCTGACGCGGGGAGGACTCCATGGTGCCCGGTGCCGTTCTCGAAGCGCACCAACACGGAACGTAGTCCTCGTTCTCCACCGGGCCCACCTCGTCGCCGATCTCGAAGCCCGAGTGGCCGATGCCCCATCTTGGTGGGGATGGGGCGCTCGGTGATGAAAGGTGTCGGTGACCGCTGGTGACCGAGGCGATGCGACCCACGATGTACTGGGCCAGGTCCGCCCCGTGGCTCATGGTCGGGCACGACGCCGGCCCCGACCTTCTCCTTCGAGGCCCGCCAGGTCAGGGGGCCCCATGGGGGGAGTTGTAGTCGGCGATGAACCACACGCGACATTGGTGATCCGGGCCCAGCTCGCCGCCGCGCACCAGAACGCAGGTACTCGATGGCCGGGGTGTGGCGGTAGTTGAAAGCCGACGGCGGTCATCAGCCCCGCCTTCGGCGGCCTGGGCGATCTGCCGGGACTGCTCGGCGCTGACCCCATGGGCTTCTCGATCCAGAAGGGCTTGCCGGCCTCGACGGCCGCCAGGGCCATCTCGTGGTGGAGGAAGTTGGGGGCGCAGATGGAGACGGCCTCCACCTCAGGATCTGCCAGCAGGTCGCGGTAGTCGGCGTAGGCGCGCTCGAAGCCCAGGTTGTCCACCGCCTCCTGGCGCACCTCGTCCACGGGGTCCGCGGCGGCGGACCAGCCAGTGAGGTCACCCCAGCTCGGGAAGCGCTCGGCGATGGCGCGGTAGCTGCGGGAGTGAAGCCGTCCCATCAGCCCAGGGAGATGACTCCGATGCCCAGTATTGACTTGTTGCCGTAACGGTCCTTCCCGACAACATTGTCGGCTGCTGCGTGTGGAGGGTGCCTCGGAAGCCCCAGGAGACACCCGTCGTTAATGACGTCACAGGAAGATATCAGAGCAACTTTGTCCTGACAAGAGGGAAGTGTGAGGTCTGATGACCTCTCTGAGCAGGGCCTCGTGCTCACTGGTGTTGTCGGATAGAGATGTGCTCAACCGGTGTCCAGGATGGACGGATCCTGCGGATCGTGCCGGTCCGTGAGGCACAACAGCGTGGAAGAGGGAGACGTCTGCCGTGGAAGGACCTCGAGGACAGAGGCGCGGGTCACGATCAGGACCGTCGCCGAGCGCGCCGGACGCTCCATCTCCACCGCTCGGCGGCTCTCAACGGCTCTGACGGCGTCGTTTCCGAGAAGACCCGTGGCGAGATCCTGCGCATCGCCGCTCTGAGCTCGGCTGAGGCCGACCGCGCGCCCAGTTCCCGCGCCGCAGCCACCGGGCTCATCGGCTGCCAGCTTCGCCATCGGGCAGGCCCTGCAGGGCCTCATCGTGGACGGGCTCTTCCCGGGCGGCCTCCGCCCTGGAGCACGCGCTGGTGCGGCACCTCCACCCGCACCGCGATGTGGCCGACAGGCTGCCGCGCTCGCTGCTGCTCCAGAAAACGCTGCGAGGGCACTCATCCTGGTCGACTGACCTCGACTCACCGTGGACGCCCTGGCCAGCATCGACCGTCCGCCGGGCGGTCCCTCATCGACCAGCTTTCCAGCAGCATCGGATAAGGACGTCGGTGAGGTCCACTCCGGTGACGACGTCGCATCCAGCTGCTCGCCGATCACCTGGTCGACACCGGCGGCGCCGCATCACCCACGTGGACGGCGGGAAGCAGACCGCCGCGGGGCGGCGTATCCAGAGGTTCGGCCCAGGCCATGGAGAGCCGCGGACTGGGGGCGAGTGCGCGGGTGGTGCCTGGGAGGTGGTGGGGACGGCGGCGCCAGGGCGGTCCGTCACCTCATCGAGGCCGACGAGGCTGCCCGAGGCGCCCTGATGCTTCAACGACCACTGCGCCGTCGGGGCCTCTGCTGAGCTGCGCCGTCAAGGGGTGAGTGCCGCAGGACCTGGCCGTCACCGGTCACGACGGCACTCGGTGCACGGCGGCCTCGGCGCTTCCTCCTGACCCCGCAGTGTGCGTCAGATCTGCGCCTCATCGCCGAGGTGGCGGTCCGCGCTGCTGGCCCGGATGCACCGGCCAGGATGGCAGGACTCCGGCGGAGGTGGCCGGTGAGGACTTCGCGACCTCGGGAACGCGCGCGGGTGGTCCCTGAGCTCGTTCGATCCGCGACACGACGGCCCGCCGCGCGAGTCGTCGGGCTGGGGCCCGGTGCCTGATGCGAGCACGCGCGTACTGGTGAAACCTCACCGAGGAACGAGGAAGCATAAACTCGAGGGGCGCACGCGGCACACCGGGACAGGAGCCATGATTAACGGAGAACTCATCGGCCTGGTCGCCGGCGACTACGAGGCGCGTGATCGCCCCCATCCGGAGCACCATGCTCGTCCACCTGCGCCGCCAGCGCGGTACTGTCATGCCCAGCCTTCGACGCCGAGGCCACGCTGCCCGCCGGCTGGCGCGAATCGCTGCCGTGGGTCTAACCGCATCGCGCCGGGTCACGCCGCGACACTACGCGGGCACCGGGTTCCTCGTGGGCTGCAACGAGGCCGGCCAGCGGCTCAGCCCTCCACGGTCGCTGGCCGGCTGGATGGACTGGCGGGTCGCCGACGACGACCTCCGCCCGACGACGGCGCGCGCAGCCGGGTCGTCCCTGGAGCTGAGCCATGCTGGGCCTCCACGGCTACCCCTGGAGTGCGCGCCAGCGCCTCGCTTCGAGCTCGACGCCGAGGCGCGTTGAGCGAGGACCGTGACCGCCACCAACGTCGGTGCGACGCCTGCCCTGCGGTTCAAGCCGGCTGCACCGGAGGTCGAGGTGAGCCTGCTGCTCTACGGCGTGTCCTGCCACCCCACCTGACAGCTTGCTCGGTGCCTCACTGGACGACTGCGTCCCGACGATCCCGGCTGCCGAGGTCCTCGACGTCGACGAGGCACCTTGGCGCCCACGAGCCTGCAGCGTGGAGGGCAACCGACTGGGACTGGCGCGGCCGGCTCGTCGCCATCACGGACGGACAATGCCTACACCGCCTGCGAGGGCACCTGGGAGGTGAGCCTGCGGCGGGCAGGCTGCGAACCGCGCCGTCGTCATGAAGGTCAGACGTCCCCCTGGGTGCGGCTCACACCGCCGACGAGCTCCTCCCGGCCCGGCGTGGCCCATCGAGGCCCATGACGCCACGCTCAGCGCCTTTCAACGGCGGAGGACCTCATCGCTCAAGGTCAGGGCCAGACCCACTCTTCACCCTGCCGCGCCTCCACGAGGGAGGACCGAGCGCGCGCGCGGCCTGGTATCGAGTGTCTTGTCGCCTCTGCTTCTGTGCACGCGGCGGTGCGAAGCGGGTTGCTTGCCCTGGAACCGCAGCGGCGGGATCGAAGCGAAGGGGCTGGTGCGTCAGGTGTCCATGCGTAGCTGACATCAACGCTCTGGCGCTGCACGCTGGAGAGAAACCGCAGTATTCCAACGATCTGATAGGGTGACGTCGACGGGCCCGTTAATGTCAACGCGTGGACACCGAGCTGCCGGCGGGACCGACTTTGCAGACACGGTGGCAGCCGGGCCCCGTCATCCGTGGTCTGCCACTGCTTTCCCGTTCTGGTCTCTGGCTCCTGCTCCAGTGCCCGAAGGTCGTGTTCAGCGTCGGCTCCGGCCCGAGTCACGCGCCTGGTCTGTCTGGGTCCACGAGTAATGGCCCTACTGGTCGCCAGTGCAGTACTGCACGAGGGCCCCCACCTCACCTGGAGTGCACCTGACCCTCCTCCAGCGGTCCCGCGCCCTCCGTGCAGCAGTACAGGCTCAGGCATTGCCACGCGAGCAGGCTGAGAGTCAGCGGAGCCAGCGGCCAGCCTCGGCCAGCACAGCGAGCAACGACCATCGGGCCTGCTGTCGGTGCCTTGAGGCCGCGACCCCGAAGCTCGGAGGTCATGATATAACACAGCGGCCTTCGTTGAGGCCGCAACGAGGCAGTTGAACGCGGGTGGGCGTCGTCGAGACGGAAGGCTCGACGACGCCCACCGCGCGTCAGAGGGCGGTGCTCAGCTCAGACGCGCACCGGCTGCCCGGGTGAGCCGACTCCGTGGCGGCCTCGGCCAGGCAGCAGGGCGGCGATGGCGTCCTCGATGCCGGTGGGAGGCGTGGTGCCGGCCTCGACGGCGGCCTCGATGAAGGCGCGCTCAGCTCGATGCGGTAGGCATCGGCGAGCGCTCCAGGAAGAAGTCGAGGTGGGGCTCCTGGGCGTCGGTGACCTCGCTGTTGGACAGGCGCACCGTGGTGGCGCGGATATTCTCGGCGAACAGGGCGCCCTCGCGGCCCGAGGCCTCGAGGCGCTGGTCGTAGCTCGGAGGAGCAGTGGCGGTTGTTGATGATCGTGGCCACAGCGCCCGAGGCGGCCTTGAGGGTGACGACGGCGGCGTCGAAGTCGCCGGTGTCCTTCAGTGCTCGGGTCGAGGTTCTGACCGGCGGCGTAGACCTCTCGATCTCGCCCAGGAAGAAGCGGGCGGTGTCGAAGTCGTGGATGGTCATGCGTCGGAAGATGCCGCCGGAGACCTTGATGTACTCTGCCGGCGGGGCGGCCGGGTCGCAGCTGATGATGGTCAGCTGCTCGATGTCGTTGATCCTGCCGGCCTCGACCGCAGCGCGCGCGGCGGCGAAGCTGGGGATCGAAGCGGCGGTTAAGCCGAACTATGACGGGGACCGTGACGGCGTCGAGCTCGGCCTGGGCGGCCTCGACGTCCTTCATGTCCAGAGCGATCGGCTTCTCGCACAGCACTCGCCTTGCCGGCCTTGGCGGCGGCCAGCAGGTGGGGATGGCAGCGGCGTGGGGAGCCGACGATGACGGCGTCGATCTCGGGGTCAGCGAAGACCTCCTCGGCGTCCTTGCAGGACCGGGCCCCGTAGGTGGCGGCGAGCTTCTCGGCCGCGTCCTCGAAGGGGTCGCAGACCAGGGCGAGCTCGGCCTGGGGGTGGGCGGCGATGGTCTTGGCGTGGACGTGGCCGATGCGGCTGGCACCGATGACGGCGATGGAGAGCATCCTTGCTCCTTCTGCGTGTGAGTGGGTGTGTGGGTGAGTGGCTGAACTGCGGAACGTGGTGGGGTGGGCGCATCGACGGCGCGGAACGTGCGGACGTGTCCGAGACATGCCGTGGACGCCGGTGCGGCAGGTAGCCGCTGCGGTCGTCCGGGCCCCACCGGGACGGACGATCCCGGCTGGAGCCGATCAGGGCTGGGGCGTGATGACGTCGCGCACCAGGGCGTCCAGGTCGGCGTCGGCCTGGAGGAAGCCGCGCAGGTGCGGCGGGTCGCGCCGAGGTGTCGAACTCCTCGGGCGTCATGCCGTCGGGCTCGTGAGGCGCGCACGAACTCGGGGATCGACAGGAGCGTCTCCACGAGTCTCGGGGCCACGGGCTCGTTGATGCGCTCGACGACCTTGTAGTCAGGTCGTTGATGAGCTTCTGCCAGGCGAAGGGCGGGGGAGACGACCAGGTCGCCGCCGACTAGCTCGGACCACTGCAGCACTTGCGGAAGGCGGCACGACAGCACGCAGGCGCGCAGGCCACGGGCCTGGAACTCCTGATGAGGCGCGGCGAGGGCGGCCACGCCGCCCCACTCCAGGTGGCCGGGGTCGATGAAGAGCTTGTCCCGCTTGGCACGATCTTGAGCCAGTCGTCGGGCGACCGCCCATGAGGGTGACGACCGGGCCCATGGTGGAGACGTCCTTACCCTCGGCCTCGCGGCGCGAGGCCGCGCTCGATGGCCTCACCGGTGGCCACGACCTGGGGCACGAGAAGAGACGGTGACGTTGACCGACACGCCCCGGTAGGTGGCGTCCTCAGTAGCGCTTGACGCCCACAGAGGTGGCGAGGGATCTTGACGATGATGTTCTTGGCCCGGGTTGGAGAACTCCTCGGCCTGGTCGGCCAGGGCCTTGGCGCTGCGGGCCAGGCGCGGGTCGGTCTGCGATCGACAGGCGGCCGTTGCGGCCCTGTGCTCCTCGAAAATGGGCTCGAGCAGCGTGGCGGCCTCGATGCTCATCTGCGCGCGACCTGCCAGCCGATCTCGGACTCGGTGGCCTCGCATCTCTCGGCCAGCTCGGCGATGCGGGGGCCACACGTCCTGCGCTGGTTGATGCGGGTGTAGGCGATGGTGGGGGTTGCAGGTGGCACCGACGCCACCGAAGGAGATGGACTGGCGCAGCTCGTCGGGTCGGCTGAGTCGTTTCCACAGGGCGGTGGGCGTGTTGCGGGCGGCGTCGAGGAAGGGGTCCGGGGTGTAGTCGATGCTCATCGGTTCTGTGCTCTCTTTCGGGTTCATCCGCGCAGGCGTCCTTGCAGCCGCGGTCCCAGTAGCCCCTATTGAAAGTGTGCTCGACGGCATCTGTCAATAAAATGTCAGGACAAAGATTCCTGGGAGTGGTGGTGACTCCTGTGTCGGGTGAGAGCTAGCTGGAGAACAGCGAGGTCTCGAAGGTGTAACGCGAGGCCCGATAGATGTGCTGCCCGTACTCGATGATGCGGCCCGACTGGTCGTAGGTGATGCGGGTGGCGGTCAGCGAGGGCGGCGCGGCGTCGCTCGTGGAGGTCGGCCTCGCGGGTGGTGGCATTTGCGGGCTCCGATGATCTGCTTGGCCGTGGTGGGATGACGTCCTGCGCGCGCAGCAGGTCGTAGAGGCCTCCGGCCTCCAGCTCCTCGCGGGTGGGGGCGATGGCCGCCGGCATGAGATTGGACAGCACCGCGATCGGCTCGCCGTCCGGCGCAGCGGATGCGCGGGTGCAGGTCACGACGGCGGTGCCCTCCTCGACCTCGAGGTGCTCGGCGGCCTCGGCGTCGGCCTCGTGCTCGACGTAGTCCAGCACGCTCGTGGAGGTCGTGTGGCCGGCGGCGGACGGGTCTGACAGCAGGCTTGTCAGCTGCATGGGGACGATGGACGTGCATGGGGAGACGATCGTCGCCACGCCCCGACGACGCTGCGAGCCAGGCCGCGGTCCACCAGGTGCTGAAGGCCTGACGTGCCGTGGGGCAGGAGACCTTCGAGTCGACTTTGGCCATCGAGGCTCGTCCTCCAGACGGCTGCCGGCCGGCAGTGTGCCGTCAAGGATGAGCGCGGCCAAAGCTCAGAAATTTGTGTGTGCGAGCGGCGTCTTGGACTCGCGGTCGATCGTGATGTCGAGGGCGAAAGGGATGTTGAATCGGGCATGAGATGAGCCTGTGTCAGACGTGATAATGCCTCGAGCATACGGATGCTGTGTGCTGATGTCACGCACTGTCGTCATCCTGCGGCCGCGGTTCAGGACGGTGGGCGCTCAAATAGTTCTGACAAATGCTTGACCTGGAACGGTCCAGTGGGGCGGACTTCGCGGTGACGCCCGACGCAGCCTCTCCGTTCCGCAGGTCTGCAAGGCCCCAGGATGTGGAGACGCGATCACCGTGACGACAGCAACGACGGCAACGACCCAGGTGACCGAGGCGGTCGCGCCCGGAAAGCTCGCTCGCAGGTGCCGGAGGCCCCGACCGGCTCGACGTGCTCACCATCGGGCGCTGCGCATCGACATCTACCCCTTCAGGTCGGCGTCGGGCTGGAGGACGTGGAAACTTCGGCAAGTTCCTGGGCGGGAGCCCCACCAACGGCGGTGGCCGCCGCCGCCACTAGAGCACCGCTCCGCCGTCGTCACCGGCGTGAAACGACCCCTTCGGGCGCTTCGTGCGCACCGAGATGCGCCGTCTGGGGGTCGACGACCGCCACGTCGTCACCAAGGCCGCCTACAACACCCCGGTCACCTTCTGCGAGATCTTCCCACCGGATGACTTCCCCTCTACTTCTACCGCGAGCCCTCGGCCCCCGACCTGGGGCTGACCTGGGAGGCCTGCCACTGGAGGCCATTCGCGACGCCTCGATCTTCTGGATCTCGGTGACCGGCCTGAGCAAGGCCCTCGCGCTCGGCCCCACCACGCTGCCCTGGGCACGCGCGACCGGCGGCGCTTCACGATCGCCGACCTCGACTACCGCCCCCTGTTCTCGAAGGACAAGGAGACGGCCCACCGGGAGGTCTCCCGGATCCTTCCCAAGGTCACCGTCGCCATCGGCAACGGGAGGAGTGCGAGGTCGCCGTCGGGCGGCGCGACCCCGAGCGGGCGGCCGACGCCCTCTCTGGAGGCCGGCGTCGAGCGCAGCCATCGTCAAGCAGGGCCTGGAGGGGACGCTGGCCAAGACCCGCAACGAAGAGCGGTGGAGATGCCCGTGACCTCGGTGGAGACGAAGAAGAACGGCCTGGGAGCCGGCGACGCCTTCGGAGGGCCATCTGCCACGGGCTGCTCTCGGGCTGGTCCCTGAGAAGACCATCTTCGCCGCCTCCACCACGCAGCGATCGTCTCCTCGCGCCTGGGTGCTCCACCGCCATGCCCACCGAGGCTGAGCTGCTCAGAGGCTCATGCGCGCCCGCCGCGACGAGGTCGCCCCGGGGCTGACGGACCTGTGAGGTCCCCGATGACGCATCACCCGCGCCTGCCGCCTCCGCCTCAGGGCCGCGGCCGCCCTGACCGACGCCGTCACCGGATCCGGGACCCACCGACCCCAGCGGCCGCATCGGCCGGGCCTGGCCAACGCCCCCGTGCCGACCTGGCCGGGGCCAGGCGCCTCGATGGTCATCGCCTGCGACCACCCGGCCCCGCAGGCCCTGCAGGAGCCGGCGAGCAGCCCCCGCGATGGCCGACCGTGAGGACCTCCTGCGGCGCTGCGCGGCAGCCCTGTCCCGCCCCGGCGTCAACGGGTTCCTGGGAGACCGCCGAGATCATTGAGGACCTGACCCTCCTGGGGCGCCCTGGACGGCAGCTCGTGTGGGCTCGATGAACCAGGTCGGCCTCCAGGGGCCTCCTTCGAGATGGACGACCGCTTCGCGCCTACGACGCCGACGGCATCGAGGCATCCCACCTCGACGGCGGCAAGATGCTCACCCGCATCAGCGACGCCGACCCCGCCAGCGCCGCGACCCTCGAGGCCAGCGCCAAGGCCATCGACTCCCTGTCCGAGCGCGGCCTGAACGCCATGATCGAGCCCTTCGTATCTCGCGGTGGAGGGCGGCCGGATCGTCAACGACCTCAGCGAGGGCCGTCATCCGCTCGATCTGCATCGCCCAGGCGCTGGGACGCAGCTCGGCGCACACCTGGCTCAAGCTGCCTGCGTCAGCGATCCAGACTCGATGCGACGTCGTCGCGGCCTCCACCTCCTGCCCAGCCTCATCCTGACGGCGAGGTCTCCACCGACCCCGAGGCCACCCGCGCCTCCTGGGCGGCGGCCCTGGGCTTCCCAATGTCAGGGGACTGGTCGTGGGCCGCTCCTGCCTACCCGGGCAATGACGACGTCGGGGCCGCCGTCGACAGCCGCCGTCGCCCTGCTGTGAGCACCTTGGCACGTCCCGCCACCGGACCCACCGCCCCGGTCCGTACTGCCACAACCGCCGCAACCACCGTCAATCGGCCCCGCGGCCAGGCACGAGACAATCCCCACGGTACTAGGAGCTGAAGGAGCACCACCATGGGCCACACCGACCGCACTGCCCGTCGAGACGTCGGACCAGTCCGCTTCGTCATCCGCGCCGGCGAGCTCGCCCCTGACAGCTACGAGCTGGACCTCACCCCGGAGCGGGCCGGCTGGGAGTGGTCCTCCTGCGCGTGGTGGCGCTCGCCCCAGTGTGAGCCTGACCGTGCCGCAGGTGGCACGGTACCTCGTCCTGCCCTGTCGGGAGGGCTGCACCGTCAGGCCGGCGGCGAGGAGCCCTCGAGGTGGCCGGGCGCGAGTCCGGTCTTCACCGACATCTGCCGACTACGTCACGTCCCCCGCCGCACCGGGTGACCCTCACTAGCGCCGACGGCGCCCGCATCGCCCCTGCCCGGCTCCAGAGGCCACCACCGACAAGCCGCTGCGCTACTGCCCGCGCTCCCGAGGTCGGCACCGGCCTGCGGGGGCCGGCCCCTCCTCGCGCCAGGTCAGCAACTACGCCCTGGGCAGCGACGTCGAGACCTCCCACCTGCTGGCCTGCGGTCCCTGACAGAGGCAACTGGTCCTCCTACCCGCCCCACAAGCACGACGAGGCACACCGAGGTCCGAGGCGGGTCCTGGAGATCTATCTACTACCAGCTCCGCGCCGGAGAGGGCGACGCAGAGGGCTTCGCGCTTCAGCGCATCTACCCCTCGCCCGGCCATGACATCGACGTGTGCACCGAGGTGCGCGGCGGCGACGTCGTCGTCACGCCTTACGGCCACCACGGTCCCTCCGTGGCCGCGCTACGACCTCTACTACCTCAGCATCGTCATGGCCGGCCCGCCGGGACTCCGTGTGGCTCATGACCGACGACCCCCACCACACCTGGGTGCGTCAGACCTGGGAGGGCCAGGAGGTCGACCCGCGCCTGCCACTGACCCCCATGAACGACTAGCCGATCCGCCTTTCGACCGCCCCACCACCTGAGAAAGAGCAGAGAAGAACCACGATGAGCAGCGAAGCCTACGCCGGCACGATCCGCCTGACGGTCGCCAGGCCACCATCCGTTTCCTGTCCAACCCAGTACTCCGAGCGCGACGGCGTCGAGCAGCGCCTCATCGCCGGGGCCTTCGGCATCTTCGGTCACGGCAACGTGGCCGGCATCGGCCAGGCCTCCTGCAGAATGAGATCGCCCGCGCCGACGGCGAGCAGGGAGATGCCCTACATCGTGCCCCGCAACGAGCAGGGGCAGGGTGCGCGGCCGCCGCCTTCGCCAAGACCACCAACCGCCTCCAGACCTACATGTGCACGGCCTCCATCGGGCCCCGGGCTCCCTCAACATGGTCACCGGGGCCGCCCTGGCACCACCAGCCGTCTGCCGGTGCTGCTCTTCCCCTCCGACCAGTTCGCCACCCGCGTCCCCGACCCCGTGCTCCAGCAGCTGGAGGACCCCACCAGCCTGGATGTCAGCGTCAATGACGCCTTCCGCCCCGTCTCGCGCTTCTTCGACCGCATCAACCGGCCCGAGCAGCTCATCCCCTCGCTGCTCAACGCCAGGCGCGTGCTCACCGACCCCGCCGAGACCGGCGCGGTCACCATCGCCATGCCCCAGGACGTCCAGGCCGGGGTCTTCGACTGGCCCGTGGAGCTGTTCCGCAAGCGTGTGGCACGTGCGCGCCCGGTAGCCGAGCCCGCCGCCCTGGAGCGCGCGTCGCCCTCATCAAGGCCGATAGCGCCCCTCATCTCATCGCCGGCGGCGGCACCATCTACGCCGGAGCCAGCGAGGCTGCGCGCCCTGGCCACCGCCACCCGGCATCCCGGTGGGCGACACCCAGGCCGGCAAGGGCGCCATCAACTTCGACCACCCCAGCGCCGTGGGCGGCGTGGGCTCCACCGGCTGCGACTCCGGCAACCACATCGCCGACAAGGCCGACCTCATCATCGGCGTGGGCACCCGCTACTCCGACTTCACCACGGCCTCCAAGACCCAGTTCCAAGAACCCCGACGTGAAGTTCGTGAACATCAACGTCACCCCTTCGACGCCGCCAGGAGAGCGCCGAGATGGTGGTGGCCGACGCCCGCGAGGTGCTGGCCGCCCTGACAGAGAGCGCTCGCGGACTACCACGTCGGGACGGCCTACTCGAGGAGATCACCGCGGAGAAGGAGGCCTGGCTCAAGAGCACCGAGGCTGCTACCACCTGGACCACGGGCCCTGCCCGCCCAGACCGAGGTCTTCGGCGCCCTCAACGAGCTCATGGGGGAGGAGGACGTGGTCATCAACGCCGCCGGCTCCATGCCCGGCGACCTCCGAAGCCCTGTGGCAGGGCCCGCAGCCCGCTGCAGTACCACGTGGAGTACGCCTTCTCCTGCATGGGCTGCGAGGTGCCCGCCGCCATGGGCGTCAAGCTCGCCCGCCCCGAGGCCGAGGTGGTTGCCATCGTGGGCGACGGCACCTGCCAGATGCTCCCCATGGAGCTGGCCACCGTGGTCCAGGAGAACATCAAGGTCATCTACGTCCTGCTGCAGAACACGGCTTCTGCTCCATCGGCGCCTGTCGGGTCCCGCGGCTCCCAGCGGCTTCGGCACCAGAGTACCGCCGCCGCGGCGGGGCAGCCACCCTGGCCGACGAGCAGATCATCGACGGTGTCGACATCGCCGCCAACGCCCGCTCCTGGGGCCTGGACGTCCTCGAGGTCCACACCATCGCGGAGTTCAAGGGAGGCCTACCGCAAGGCCGAGGCCTCAGACCGTCCCCGATGATCCCACATCGAGACCGACCCTCTACTGGCCCCAACCCGCCCGGCTCGAGCTGGTGGGACGTGCCGGTCTCCGGGGTCTCCGAACTGGAGTCCACGCAGCGCGCCTGCGAGGAGTACTCGCGTGATCGCAAGCCTCAGCGTCACTACCTGTAAGACCACTACCTGAAGGGATCGCAGGGTAGGACGCGGATGACGGCGCGCCTCTGCGCCGGCCGCGACGGCGGGGCCCACGGCGGATAGTGCCGTGGACCCCCGCCATGGACTCTCCCTCCCGGAGGGTCCCTCGACCGTCGCGTCGGTGGGCCTCTCAGATCACGATGTGGTCAACGCCCCGATTATGTTCTGACAAAAGCGGCGCCATTCGCCGTCTGGGACGTTGGGCTGGGGCACTGCAAGGCGCTGGGCGCCCGGCCGGTCCGCCAGTGAGACTGGTCTGGTCCGGGCCCCTACCCACCCCGCAGGGCGGGTGGGTCCGCGAAAACCGACAATCGAGGAGTCGATAACGATGAGAGACCATTGCGCGCTGGGTTGACGGACGGTACTACGAGGAAACCCGATCGGGCGCTTCGCCGTAGAGAACCCGGGAACCGGTGAGGTCGAGGCTGAGCTGCTCCAGGCCTCCGACGCCGACCTCGATCACACTGTCGAGGTGGCCCGCCGCGCCCAGAAGGAGTGGGCGAAGGTCTCGCTGACCAAGCACCGCCATCATGTTCCGCATGCGCCAGTTGGTCCTGGACCACCAGGACGAGATGGCCAAGATGATCGTGGCCGAGCACGGCAAGAACTACTCCGACGCCGTCGGCGAGGATCCAACGAGGCGTGAGACCCTCGACTTCGCCACCGCCATCAACCTGGCCCTCAAGGGCGAGCACTCCTTCGACATCTCCACCGGCGTGGACATCCACACCCTGCGTCAGCCGGTCGGCGTCGTCGCCGGCATCTGCCCCTTCAACTTCCCGGCCATGGTGCCCATGTGGATGCACCCCATCGCCATCGCCACCGGTAACGCCTTCATCCTCAAGCCGGCCTCGACCACCCTCGGCGGCCCTGCTGACGGCCGAGACTCACTAAGGAGGCCGGCCTGCCCGACAGCGTCTTCAACGTCGTCTCCGGCGACCACGCCAGTGGTCTCCAGGTCCTCGAGCACCCCGGCATCGACGCGATCTCCTTCGTGGGCTCCACCCCGGTGGCCCACATCGTTCAAGAACGCCGGCGTCACCCACGGCAAGCGCGTCCAGGCCCTGGGCGGGGCGAACAACCACGCCATCGTCATGCCCGACTCCGACCTGGACTTCGCCGCCCAGCACATCTCCGCCGCCGCCTTCGGGGCCGCCGGCGAGCGCTGCATGGCCCCTGCCCGTCGTCGTGGCCGTGGGTGGCTGCGGCGGACCTGGCCCGCCGCGTCAAGGCCCACGCTGAGAAAGATCAAGGTCGGCTACAGCATGGATGAGGGCGTCGAGATGGGCCCGGTCATCGACGCCAGTCCAAGGGTTCATCACCGGTCTCATCGACGACGCCGAGGCCAAGGGCGCCGAGGTCGTCTCGACAACCGCCCCTGGTTATCCCCGGACACGAGAAGGGCCACTTCCTCGGCCCGACCATCGTCGACAACGTCCCCTGGGTCCTCGCTCTACAGCGAGGGTCTTCAGGCCGGTGCTCGCGATCGTCACGCCGACACCTACGAGGAGGCCATGAAGCAGGTCAACTCCCTCGCCCTTCGGCAACGGCGCGATCCATCTTCACCAACGACGGCGGCGTGGCCCGCCGCTTCGAGCCTCGACGTCGAGGCAGGCATGGTGGGCATCAACGTGCCGATCCCGACGCCGGTGGGTCTACTACTCCTTCGGCGGCTGGAAGGAGTCTGCTCTGGGCGACACCCACATCCCACGGCCCCGAGGGCGTGCGGTTCTCACCCGTGCCAAGGCCGTGACCACCCGCTGGCCTCGGAGAAGACCTACGCCGCGACCATGTCCTTCCAGCGCGAGGTAGGCCCGGTCAGCCACCCAGCACCGCGGACGCACCATCGACCTCACGGACTGACCCTTCCGGGTGAGTCCGCAGGGCCTATGGTGCGTCCGCGCCTGCTGAGACCTCAGGTGACGTGCGCTCATCGCGCATCTCACTCCGTCAGCACCACCAGCCAGGCAAGCCCTGCAGGGTGCCGCCGCACTCAGAGATATAACCCATGAACCCGCATCCGCCGCGCAGCTCGCCGCCCCGCTCCGCTCCGCCTCCGCCTGTACGCCTGGGCGGCAGGCCTGTTCCTCGGCGCTCTGGAAGGGGCGCTGGCCATCGAGGTCGCCGGCGCGCACGGTGCCGCTCTGCCCCTGCTCGGGTGCGCGTCGCTGCGGCGATGGTGCTGGGTACCTTGGCCAGCCGTCCTGCCCGGTACCTGGGGCGACGGCAAATGGGCCTGCTCATGGGCGCTCTGGCGAGTGCTGGGCGCCGGGGGCGCAGCCGGGCTCGGTGGCGTTGTCGGCCTGGTCGGGGCGGGCCTGGTGGGTCTTGCCACGGGCGGGGTGCTCGTCGTGGGGCCACTGGTGTGCCACGAGCTCTCCCTGCGCGGGCACAAGCGGCTCATGCCGCAGGCCATGGCTCTTGGTCCGGCGGCGGCCGGTGTTGTGGTCCTGGCAGCCTGGTGGAGTCCCCGCGGCTCGTCATCGCCTGGGCGGTGGTCGCCGTCGCCGCACTGGCGTACCTGGCCTGCACCCTGGTCCCTGCCCGAGAGCCCGGTCTGGCTGGTGCGGCAGGGGCGTGACGTCGAGGCCTTCGAGGCGCTGCGCCGCCTGCACGGGACCCTGGAGGCCGCCGTGGCCATCGACTGGACGCGGCTGGACGCGGAGATGATGGCTGAGCAGCAGGCCCTGTCTCCCGCTGAGCTGCGAGTGCCCGAGGTGCGTGCCGCCGTGCTCACCGGAGCCGTCCTCATCGTCGCCCAGGGAGGCGCCCTGGGGCAGCGGCCTGGTCCTGGCCCCCGCTGATCGCCACCGAGCTCGGCCTCGCATCCGCTGCGATCGCCGTGAGCACCGCGACCTGGTTCGGGCTGGCGCTCCTCGCCCTGGCGCTGGTGACCAGGGTCGAGCGGCTGCGCTTCCTGCGGGTGGTGCTGGGGACGGTCGTCGCCGTCCTGGGGGCCACTTTCCTGGTGACCGGCATGACCGTGGGGGGCGTGGGTGGCGCTTGGACGATCATTATCTCCCTGACGATCCTGGTCGCCAGCCAGTCCGTGCTGGTCCTGCCCCGCCTGCCAGGGGGCGATCGACCCGCGGATCCCGCCCCTGGCTGGTTGAGGGCGCAGCGGCGCGCGCTCGGCGACTGGGGAGTCCTGGCGCGTGCCGGAGTCCTCCTGGCTTCACTGCTCATCGTGAGCCACTCGGGACGCACGCCCTGTTCTGGGCGGCCTTCACGCTGTCGGTGCTCAGTGTCGCCGTCGTGCTCCTGCGCCTGCCGCGCGAGCTCAAGGTCTGGGGAGCGGGCGCGAGGGTGTCTCTGAGGCAGCGCCTCAGGCATCCGACTTCAGACCTATGATTTGTCAGGACAAACATCGTATGGTGGGGGCGTGGCCGCAAGGCCACTCGGCGGCCCGACGTCGTCGACACCTGACGAGAGGCACCTGAGCATGACGAGCAACGGAGCAGTCCAGGCCTCAGAGACGACCGCGTCCATCCCCCGAGACCATTCCCGAGACCATGAGGCCGCGGTCCTGCGGGGACCACGAGGTCGGCCTGCAGATCGAGACCCTGCGCACGCCCCGACCCAAGGCCGGCGAGGTTCTCATCAAGGTGGCCGCCTGCGGACTGTGCCACTCCGACCTCCACGTCATCGGTGGTGCCATCGCCTTCCCGCTGCCGGCGGTGCTCGGCCACGAGGTCTCCGGCACCATCGTGGAGCTCGGCCCCGGTACGAGCACACCGGCCTGACGGTCAGGCGGAAAAGGTGGCCGGCGGCTTCCTCATGCCCTGCGGCCAGTGCGATGCCTGCGCCTCGGGGCGCGACGAGTGTGCGGCCCCTTCCGACCTCAACCCGCCTCAGGGTGTCGTCTACGACGGCACGACTCGCCTGGCGACCTCGATGGCGAGCCGGTGGCCATGTACTCCATGGGCGGCCTGGCCGAGTACGCGGTCGTTCCTCCACCGCGGTGGCCTCGTGCCGGACACCATCGACATGGTGCCGGCGGCCATCCGCGCGCGGCCATCGACCGGTTATGGGGCCGTGCGCCGCGGTGCCGACCTGCTACAGCGAGACCGTCGCCGTGGTCGCCACCGGAGTGTGGGCACCAACATCGTCCAGATCGTCGGAGCCTTCGGCGCCAGCCGAGGTCATCGCCATCGACGTTGATGACGAGAAGCTGGCCCCGTGCTCGACTACAGCCACGGCCGTGTCAACTCCGTCACCCAGGACGCCCCGCGAGGAGGTCTTCGGCTCACCGGCGGCAAGGGCGCTGACGCTCCTTCGAGGCCTTTAGGTTTCCCGCCACCTGGACCACCGCTCTCGGACGTGCTGGCCGATGGTGGCTCGCATGGTCTGATCGGCCTGGGGGCCGGCGTGCGACCGCGGGTGGAGATCAATCGCACCGTGCGCCGCTCGCGGTCGATCCTCGGCTCACGGGGCGCGCACTCGCCAGGACCTGCCGGCTGTTGTCGACCTGGCCGACAAGGGCATCATCAGCTACCGCGATGTCGTCCGCGCCGCCTGCCGCTGGAGGAGGCCGGCGCCGGCTGCACCGCGCTGCGCTACCGCGGATCCAGGGGCGCCGTCGTCGACATGTCGCTGTGATCCCCAGGCGGTCAAGCTCCGGTCGCCGAGGGCTTGACCGTGTGCCTCATCCTCGCGCCTCCTCCTGGGCCTGCAGGCCCGAGCAGGAGAGCGCAGCAGGCGATCCGAGACCGAGGTGGCGGGCGCTCGGTGTCCGACATCGGAGACAGCGGAGCCGACGGCTCCGAACGGACCGTTGATGGAGCCGCGGAATCATGCAGTTTCTTATCGGCGGCATGAGCCCGGATTCCGCCTTTGTATCCGTTTTGGACATCTCGAGTGTCGTGGCGGTGTGCCGTCGGCCGCGGAGGGCCTCTGACTGACTATCGTGACCATTGCTAAGAGGAGAGTCCCGTACGTCCACTGATCTGAGCGCAACAAGGAGAACGTCAGGCCTGCTACCGACCTCATGTTCAACCAGTGCCGGCCGAGGAGGCGCGCTGGGCGATACGCCGGTGACGAGTACCGGCAGCACAAACACCCATGTGGCTGACGGCAGGAGGCCTTCGTCGAGTACTTCGAGCGGATGGCCCGTGACTACGGCAGGCGTGGAGTTCGTGCGCGCATTCGCCGAGGGGATCCGTCATCCTGCACTGCCACCAGCAGTGGCCGGTCGGATGACTATGCGGGCATCGACATCTTCCGCCTCGATGAGCGCGGCCGGACTGCGTCGAGCACTGGGACGTGCTCCAGGTGATCCCCAGAGACCTCTGCCAACGACAACGGCATAGTTCTGACTCCGGCGCGGGCGCTCGAGTGTCGATCCGGTGCTGCTCTGTTTTTCCGCGCCTGATGCTGAAGTGGGCATGAGGAGAGGGCGCCGCCTGTGCGGTGCCCCTCGAGTTTCATAACTGCGCGGGCTTCGGCCGCGCAGCCTCGTTGTTCTGTGCCCTGTCGGGCTGGGTCCGGGTCCTGCGTTGCTTGTGATGCGTGGGTCCGGATCCGGTGAGCTCAGTGAGCTCGTTGGAGTTGCCTACGCTCAGCGGGCCTGGAGGAGGTTGATGCCGGCGTAGATGCCCACGCCCATGGTGATCGCGGCCAGGGACGGAGGAGGCGAACATGAGGGTCGGGATGCCGGTGACGGCGCCGACGGCAGCCATGCACCGTGACGGCGACCATGACGGCGATCGTCGGCGACGGCGTAGGTGAGGCGGTTGGCGTCGGTCTGCGTGTCGGTGGTCGCCTGGGTGGCGGTGGCGGCAGCGGTGGTCTCAGCGGTCTGGGTGGGGCGCTCGGTGATGGTGGCGGTCTGTGAGTGTTCCTCGGTGGTGTCAGAGCAGGTCCGCCTGACCATGAGTCGTGCGTCCCTGCACGACTGTGTGCAGCCCGTGGGCCGGACGGAGGTTTCTCCGTCACGGAGAACTCTAGGAACGCTCCATGCGATTGTCTAGACAAAGGATCGTGACGTGTGTTGCGTCGGTGGATCGTCGATCACAGGGGTCGTTGGGCGAGGGGCGGCTCGTTCTCGGGCGATGCTCGAACGTGGCGTCATTGAGGGATTGCCGGCCCTGGTGGGGCGTTGAGGACCGCGCTGCGGTCGCTTTTGATACGGGGACGTGACCTGCGAGCGGGACTGCGACGTCAGTCACTGGTCTAGTCATCCTGTGGTGGCGAGCAACGCCAAAGTCGTCGCCGTGGCCGGCCGGCAGGGCGGAAGGCGGCCGGTTGCCGCCCCGGCTATTCTGTCCCGGTGACGACCAGCCAGACTTCTTCCAGCGCCGTCGGCCCCGTCCTCGTGGTGGACTTCGGTGCCCAGTACGCCCAGCTCATCGCCCGCCGCGTGCGCGAGGCCGGTGTCTACTCGAGATTGTGCCCCACTCGCATGGATGCCGCCGCCATGCTGGACAAGCAGCCGTCGGCCATCATCCTCTCCGGCGGCCCGTCCTCGGTCTACGCCGACGACGCCCTCCATTGACCCGGCCCTCTTCGACGCCGGGTGCCGGTCCTGGGGATCTGCTACGGATTCCAGGCCATGGCCCAGGCCTGGGTGGAACGGTCGGACACTAGCGGCACCCGCGAGTACGGGCACACCCGCCCGCGTGGAGGAGGGCTCCTGCCTCGTTCGACGGCACCCCGGACGACCAGGTGGTGTGGATGAGTCACGGTGACGCGGTCGAGGCCGCCCCGAGACTTCACCGTCACCGCCTCCACCTCCCAGACGCCGGTGTGCCTTCGAGAACCCGGGCCGCCGCCTCTGCACGGGCTGCAGTGGCACCCCGGGTCCTCCACTCCCGAGCACGGACAGGCCGCCTGGTCAACTTCCTGCACAAGGAGGCAGGGGCTGGCGGCCACCCGGACGCCGGACAACATCATCGACGAGCAGGTGGCCCGCATCCGCGAGCAGGTGGGCGACGCCACGTCATCTGCGGCCTGAGCGGGGTGGACTCCTCCGTGGCCGCCGCCTCGTCCACCCGCGCCATCGGCGACCAGCTCACCCGCATCTTCGTCGACCACGGCCTGCTGCGCGCCGGCGAGCTGCGAGCAGGTCGAGCACTGACTCACGCCGAGGGCATGGGCATCCGCCGTCATCACGGTCGACGGACCGAGCGCTTCCTGAGCGCCCTGGCCGCGTCACCGAGCCGGAGGCCAGCGCAAGATCATCGGCCGGGGTTCATCCGCTCCTTCGAGGCCGCCCAGCGCCGGTCATCGGGCGTGGGCGCCGAGGGCGGCGGATCACTTCCTGGTCCAGGGGGACTCTGTATCCCGACGTCGCTCAGGTCCGGTGGGGAGAGGTGCCGCCAACATCAAGAGCCACCACAACGTGGGTGGCCCGCCCGAGGACCTCGACTTCAGGCTCATCGAGCCGCTGCGCGAGCTGTTCAAGGACGAGTACGTGCCATCGGCCGTGAGCTGGGCGTGCCGAGAAGATCGTCGCCGTCAGCCTTCCCCGGGCCAGGCTGGGTATTCGCGTCATCGGTGGTGACCGCCGAGAACTGCTGTGTGCTGCGGGCCGCCGACGCCATCGCCCGCGAGGAGCTCACCGCCGCCGGGCTCGACGAGAGATCTGGCAGTGCCCGGTGGTGCTGCTGGCCGACGTGCGCTCCGTAGGGGTGCAGGGCGACGGGCGCTTTTCACGCCACCCCATCGTTCTGCGGCCGGTCAGCAGTGAGGACGCCATGACCGCGGACTGGACCGCCTGCCCCTACCGACGTCCTGGCACGCATCTCCAACGGATCACCAACTCCGTGCCGGAGGTCAACTGGGTGGTGCTCGACTGCACGAGCAAGCCCCCGGGCACCATCGAGTGGGAGTGACTGGTGCTGTATCTGCGATTTCAAACAAAACTGTCTGACTCATTTTGGAAGACACGTACTTAAGTCGCTCGAGTGCTAGCCGATCACATCTTGCAAGAATAGTTGATGGAGCAGAATAGCATGCTCTTCAGCCCAAAAAGGCTGCTGAGTGTAAAATGTAATCAATATTGTTGTCATCGCTACGCCCTGACACATTAGTACTTACTACGGGTGAGAGGGTGGTCTTCATAAACGCAATTTGGTGAGAGTAGTCGACAGAACTTCGCGCTGATCTTGACTATGATTCAGGTCGAGAATGAGATGATCGTGAGTACAAGAGCGGCAACTTAACCTAAGTTTAATATAGAAAATATGCAAGAAGATCCATAAGACTATAGGCTGGAAGGACTAGTTACAAACCAATTTCCTTAAACGATAACGAGTTCAAAATTTACAAACTAGCCCTTAGAACAATTATGCCATTTAGTTTCCGAGGCGCTGACGCGCCGACTTTGAGTTCTAGCTGAGCGACATCGCAGAGCGAGAGCGGGAAGAAACTTACGTGCTACGCGCTGGTCCAGACGGAGGAATCGACGCTGACGATTTTTATAAGGACGCAAAGGCAGCCCTTCTGTAATTCTTCAGGCAAAGCACTGGCAGAGAAAACAAATAATCTGGTAGATTGACGGAGAACCTAGAGAATGACTTTTTATATCTACTCGAGGATACGACAACCCAAGAATAATGATTTTTACGTCAATGGAGTTGACGAATGCTGCGCAAACCAGAATTAAAACGATAGGTAACAATAGTGGGTTCTCCCACGTGGATGTATTTGATAAAGTTAAAAATCAGCGAGCTACTGAAAAGAACCTGAATTGTCAAGACATCATAAGGAAACATTTTGAGCTTTGGATTTGCGCATACAGAGGTCCTAAATCAGCTTTTTCAATCAAGACCAGTTCATCGATTGTGATCAGTTTCTTTTGATGCTGAAAGTCAAAAAACCTGTTTGTTCAAACAGGTTTTGTACGATCAGGCCACAGTTGCCTTGAGAACGAGCGCCTTGTCCTGATCGCTGGGTGATCGGTACAGGTAAAACTATGATGACCAGAATGTTGGCCCTCGCTTCTGCTGCCGACGGATACATAATTTCGATATTCTTCGAGAATGACCCTCAGAGAATTAAGAAGTGATATCTGCGGATGCGGATTTAAAGGAAATGATCATCCTTGACGATTTTCTAGGGCAACGAACTCTTGACGCCAGTACCAGTCGTTTAAATAGCATTATTAGCCTCGTTTCATATATCCAAAGAACTAAAAGTAGAGGATAATTTTAAACTCACGTTTCACTATTTTAAATGAGGGCCAAGAATATAGATGATGAATTTAGAAAATGATCGAACGAATAAATGAATCTATCACTGTCATTAATTCAAACAGACTTTCCAAGTTGGATAAGGCGCGAATCTTACTTTCCAACCTTAGGCATGGTCAGGTTCCTGATCAGCATATTTCTAGCGTCGCTTTTTGGTTCAACGAGTAGCCGTGCAGCATGGGGAGGATGGTGGTCGTCCTCGAAATAATTTAACCGACGCTTCGAGACTATTGAAAAATAGTCATGCATAACAACTATAATCCAAGAATCGTGGAGTATGTGTGCCGGAAAGAGGCGTATTCGCGCGTTACTCCCGATTCTATTTTGGAGCTGATTCAGAATTATCTGAATGATCCCAAAAGATCTGGAAAGACGAGGTTCGATGATCGGATGCGTCGTGAAGATCGCTATGTGATGTATATTCTGTTTTTCTCTTACCGACACAGACATATCTCTTGGAAGCTCTTCGGCGGGCGTTTCAAGAGTTGGCCTGCTCGGATACAAACTTAGACTTAAGTCGAAATATATTTGAGTCTGCAATTGCTAGACTTGCCGGGTCTCTTCTTCGGAGAACATTCATCAAAGACGGAGTGAATTGTTCCGTAATCAACCTCGTCAGTTAATGACTACATTGCCTCATTTTCTTCGAGGCAGATGTTCGGGTAACTAGGATGATCGAAAATGCGGCATATGCTGATCAAATTACTAAACTTGCTAAACTGAACGATTCTGCAATGGTTTCCAATATGGTTAAATCTGTTGTCAGCAAGGGGGATATGTCTGTTTTGCCGGCGTTGAAGTCACCTACGTGCGTACAGGTGCTAGAGATCACGAATAGTTTAAATATACTAGATGATTCTGTCTCGCCGGATATAGTTAGTGCCTTCAAAAGTGCTTGAGCGCAATTTCTCTCATGAAGATTCGGCGAGTATATTTGTAAGACAGAATCAGGAAAATGATGATCTTCTCCAGATGCCTGGACAAGGAATTTTTCTCAGCTAATTCAGAGTTTGAAAGCCTGACGATACAATAGCAGTCTTGATGCTGCGTTAATCAGAGGATGCTATGAGTTGGCTCTGCGTTACGCCTCCGCACTGTTGAGGAAAAGGAGCTGCAGGGCCCTCGAATATCACGTCGTATGTCGCGAGCTTGCTTCAAGTGCAAATGTGGGTGGTAGAGCTGATTGAAAGCATTTCATTTGATGCCGAGGAATTTATGGACATAGACGGAGTAATGAGGGTGGAACTGGAAGACGCGTATCAAGATATAGTTGATAAAGACTTTTTGAGATGGCACAAAAGGGTTTCTGTTTCGTTTGGTGAGGGTGCTCGATTTTCCTCCCTGAAAATGAGCTCAAACGAATTTACGATGACTCAGCTTATGATGTTATTGACAGCATAGACCATGAGAGATTGCTAGGTGTTGATTCTGTGAGTGGTCGCTCTTTGGGGTCTGAGAATAGGGTTGAGGTGATGTGCAACAAATAGTGAATCTGTTCAAAGAGTATATGGATACATAATGTAGTATGTATGACAGTCATTAGTGCAATGGCGATGTGATGACTATTGCGAGTTCCGCAGGTGCTGCGGCGCCGTGTCCGGATGTGCGGAAGGAGGCAGCCGACATGCCCAATGAGCCCGAAACCGATCGACGAGTGGGGACTGAGTTAGCTCATTGAGTGTTGTGGTGGATGTTGTGGAGGGCTTGGGTGAGGGCGGTGGAGAGGACCGGAGGCTGTGTGGGTGCGTGGTGTTTCTCGGACTGGGGAGTTTTTCTTCCCGTGAGTCGATAGGATGAAGACTATGCCAGCAGCGAGATACTCCGAGGAATTCAAGGCCCAGGTCGTGCGTGAAGTCATCGAGAAGGAACGCACCATCTCCTCGGTCGCCTCTTCGTATGACCTTGTCCCCAGACGGTAGGTAACTGCGGTCGCCAGGTACAGGAAAGAGCACGCCACCGACCAGGACCGCAAGAAAGCCTCAGAGTCAGCCGAGATCGCGAAGCTAAGAGCAGAGAACAGGGGAGCTGCGTCAGGAGAACGAGTTCCTGAAAAAGCAACCGCCTTCTTCGCCAGGAACGACCGTGACCGACCGCTACGAGCTGATCAGCGCGAAGACTCCCCACCCCATCTCCTCAATGTGCCGGTGGTTCAGGGTATCAAAACCAGGGTACTACTCCTGGCGCGACCGACCCCAGTCACAGGCAGCCGTCCGGAGGGAGGGGCTGGCCATCCTGATTAAGGACGTTCTTGAGCACTCCGATGGCACCTACGGGTACCGGCGCATCCAGGTGATCCTGAAGCGGCGTGGTGTGCGGGCCGACGGGGCCACGATCCGCGCCATCATGCGTGACCTGGGGCTGCAGGCCGCCGGGCCACGGGCAAAAGTCCGAACCACCGTGCGCCCAGGACCTGGACTAGCGCCCAGACCTGCTCAGGCGGGACTTCACAGCTGACAAGCCCGGCAAGAAGCTGTGCAGGGACATCACCTACGTCAGGACGTGGACCGGATTCGTCTACCTGGCGACCGTTCTGGACTGCTGTACCAAGAAGGTCGTGGGTTATGCGATGGCCGACCACATGCACACGTCCCTGGTGTGCCAGGCGATTGACGTTGCGGTCAGGAGATGCCCGGTCGAGGAGGGTATGACGGTCTTTCACTCCGGACTGAGGTAGTCAGTACACGTCTCAAAGATTCTTGGACCATCTCAAGACTTACGGGATCCGCCCTCGGTGGGGCGCACGGGGTGTGCTGGGACAATGCGTGGGCGGAGTCATTCAATGCCACGCTCAAGAATTAGAGAGTCCACTGAATAGTGGAACCCACGACGGATAAGGCGATCAAGGATACTGCCTCATGGATCGAGCTGAGATACAATCATATCCGCCTTTCACTCAGCCCTGGGATACCGTGCCCCGAACGAAGTCGAACGCGAGTTCCTGAACTGAACGAAGGCAGCCTGAACACAAACAGCACACTGTCCGAAAACACCTGGCAGTCCATCAGATCAGGGTCGGTGAAGGTAGTCTCAGGCACGTCGAGGTCTTTCTGATGGCGTGTGTACCAGCTCCCATCATCGGGGGGCCTCGACCCCTACCCGGCGTAACGACGCGTCCGCCCCACCTAACCTATACACTTCAATAGGCTTCAGCTACCACACCCTCAATCGCGAAGAGCACCGTCAAGGTGCGGTGGTCAATAATATTATAAATGTGCGTCCTGCTAGTGGCGTCACTCTACTGGTAGTTGCGATGACATTAAGTTTCGCTCGGAAGGTTAGTCTCCATTTTGGAATGTAATAATTCTGAATACTGTGCCTCTGGGTATGCTGTGCGGGTGGCGTGCTGGCTACGATGAGTGGTGCAGCGGGTGTCGCTGCGATCGTTTGTCCCGTTTCGGCTTACTGCCGAATATCAGGAGCCACAATGTCGTACCCTCCTCAGTCCGTCCCTCCCCAGCAGTACCCGCCTCAAGATCAGGTTCCCTGTGCCCATTCAGCAAGCGCCTGCGCCAGTAAAGAAGGGGCGCAACACCGTGGGCATCGTTGCTCTGGTGATGGCGATCATCGGGTTCATCTTCGCCTGCGTCCCTGGCGCGCTCATCGTCGGCTGGATCCTGCTGCCAATCTCCTTCATCGTCGGTTTGGTGGGGCTCTTCCGGAAGGGAGAGGCGATCTGGCCCGCAATCACCGCGGTGATCGTCTCGGTTGTCGGAACCGTCGTCGGCGTCTTCGTCTTCCTTGTGGTTGTGAGCAACGCTGTCGATGAGGCGATGTCTCCACGAGCGCGGTCTCTGCGGCGCCGGCTCCCGATGGGGCGTCGTCGAACTCAGGAGGATCGAGTGCTGCGGACTCCGCACAGGGAAAGACTCGGGAGAACCCCTACCCGCTCCGTACCGAGATCTCCAGCAAGGAATGGAAAGTGGTCATCAATTCGGTCACTTTCAAGGCTGACGATCAGGTCGCCGCGGCCAACCAGTTTAACGACCCTCCCTGCTGAAGGGAAGGAATACGTTCTCATCAACTACACCGCCACCTACATCGGCAATGACCCAAGCGGAGACACACCTGCTTTTGTGCTGGTCGATTTTGTGACGGCGGATGGTGTCACCGTCGATGGGGCCGACTCCACCGCCGTCGCCCCGGATGCCATCGACACTCTGACCACGCTGTACAACGGGGCCAGCGTGTCGGGCAACGTCGTGCGCGCGGTGCCGTCGTCCAATGCCCAGGACGGGGTCCTTGCGGTGACCCCCGGTCTTCTGGCCGACAAGGTCTTCGTCGCGGTGAGTGACGACAGCGGTGCGAACCTGCAGCAGCCTGACAATGGGGCCGGTCACCAGGTGGTGGCCGGCCCCAACGTCGTGTTGGCGGGGGCTCCGCGCGCTGGCGTCTCCACAGGGCCGACCGGGCCGGCGCGTCCCCACGGCCACGGCGACGGAGAAGACCGCGACGGCGAACAGGGCGCAGATGCCCGCAGTCCACCAGCAGGGGGCCCATGACGTCGGCGGACATGGAGGTCGCCTCGTACGCCCCGGAGATCGCTCGGTCCGCCCAGTAACCGGGCGTGAGCCTCGCCGCCCGGGCGAGCGAGTCGGGCAGCGACTCGATGGGTACCCATGCCCCGCCCAGGAAGGACAGGCCATGCCGCCGATGTTGGCGACCGCGTTGGCCGCGTGCTGTCCCAGACCCTATCTGCCCCATGAGGAATCCGATCGAGACCGCCACGAGCGTGTAGCTGCCCACAGCCGCAGCGACCACCCCCAGCAACGGAGCTCGACGTCGCCACGCTGCCCAGCCGAAGGCCGCCACTCCCAGCCCGAAGACCCACAGCCACCCGGCGAGCCCCACCACGAGACACGCGCCCAGCAGCCCAAGGCTGCGGGAAGTGCCTGACCGTGGCCTCGAGGCGTGCGCGCACCGCCCGGCGCCCCAGCGCCACCATCAGCGTGGAGATCGTGACGACCGCGAAGGCCAAGAGCGGATAGAAGGAGAACCTGGCGTAGGTGACGAAGCTGTGGGACAGAGGCGTGGCGTCCGGGGTGATCCGTTTCGCGGGGCGGAGTGGTTCATCGTCTCCTTGGCAAGTGCCACGGCCCGGGCCGGGTCGTCCGTGGTGGTCGACAGGTAGTCGCTGACCTGCCCCACGTAGGAGTCGGTGCGCACATTCATAAGCGCGCCGGACGCCGACTCGTACCCGATGACCGTGTCCATGCGGGGCGGCTCGGTGCCCTCGCGAGCCGCCTGCTGCAGCCTCTGCCCGTAACCGGCAGGAATGATGAGGATGTAGCTGATGCGGTTCTGCGCGGTGGCGTCCTGGAGGGCCTGCCTGGAGTCCTCAAGCGGCTGAGCCTCGCCGACGGACTCGACATAGCCCTTGACCCCGCGGGAGATCGTGGAGCCGTCGCGGTCGATGACGGCCACACTCGCCGTGGCGGCCGTGACCTCATCAGAGCTGTCCTCAGACTTGGCCATCCCGGTGAACAGACCGAACAGGCTCAGCACCACCAGGTAGATGAGGATGTACAGCCGGTGAGCGGCCACAACTCTCACACATGTCTTAAAGGTGCTCATGGGTCATCCTCCTGGCCCGGATCAGGGCGATAGTCAGGAACAGGCAGTCATGCCCAGCAGGACCGCGCAGCTGCGGGCGAAGGGCGCCAGGGAGTCGTAGTACAGGAGCCCGTAGAAGCAGCGGGCCGTCTGCCACAGGGGATTGGCCTGCGCCAGCAGCGGTGCGTGCTGCTCGATGGAGCTGGCCAGGGACTGGGATGCGGGCCCGTACAGGCCGGTGAACAAGGACAGCAGGGAGGTGAATCCGGAGATCATCCCGATCTCCAGGCGGGCCAGCGTCCCCAGGGCGGCACCCGCTGCGCTCGCCATGAGGCTGCAGACCCCGATCGCCACGAGGCACAGCAGCACATGGGGCCCGGGAGTCCACGCCCACGACCAAGGCCATGAAGGTGAAGGCGACGAGCAGGCAGACGAACACGCACACCCAGGAGGCCGCGAGCGTGGCCGTCAGGACCTTCCAGCGGGGCAGGCCCGCCAGGGTCTGGCGCGCGCCCACCGGTGAGACGGCCATGATTCCCTTCACGGCCACCATTGCCACGGTCGTCCCCATGCCGCAGGCGAAGGCCAGCAGCGCGAAGTAGTAGTGGGTCTGCGGCTTGACCGGGGAGGGCGTCACCGAGATCGAGTGGGTGAAGGCCTGGTCGGTCTCCAGCGCCGCCAGCTTCTCGGGAGCCGCCCCCGCCTTGAACAGGGCCTCGTACTCGGCCCGCCTCTGGGTGTGAGAGTCCATGACCACTCGCAGCACCCGAGTCGTCTCGGCCTCGTTGCCCTGCTGAGTCACGTGCAGCACGGGCTCGCTGCCCTCGACGGCGAGGTACCCGTTGGTCTCTCCCCGCTTCGCGGCGGTCTCGGCCTGCGCGACCGTGGAGTGGGTGACCTTCGTGATGAGGTGATGATCGGCGTCGTCGGCGGAGATGCGCTCCACGACGGCGTCCAGCCCCGGAGCGGTCCGGTAGGCCCTCGTTCTGGACGACGCCGAAGCTCATGGGGGTGGCCTCGTAGACCTTGTCCAGGTTGGAGAACATCGCCATGAAGATGAGGGACAGGACGATGGGGAAGCCGAGCGTCCACACGAGCAGGACCCGGTCTCGCAGGAGCCTGAGTACTTGATACAGGAAGACGGTCAGCATCTCAGGCCGCCTCGTCTCGCAGGGCCCGCCCGGTGATCTCCAGGAAGACGTCGTTGAGGGTCGGGGGTTCGGAGGTCACTCGGCCGCAGGTCGCCCCCGCGGCATCCAGTGCCCTCATGACATCGGTGAGGTTGTGAGCCCCGGGGGAGCACTCGATGAGCACCTCACCGTCCTGGTAGGCGGCCGTGCGCACATGCTCCAGGCGGCGCAGGCCCTCCAGGGCCTCCTCGCCCAGCGGGGGCGGGGTCGACGACCTCCACCCGGATGCGCTCACCGGTGCCGATCATGGCCTTGAGCTCGTCGGAGGTGCCGGAGGCCACCTGACGGCCGCGGTCCATAATGACGATCCGGTCGCACAGCTGCTCCACCTCCTCCATGTAGTGGCTCGTATAGATGACGGTGGCACCGCGCTCGTTGAGACGCTTGATGCCGTCGAGGATGGCGCCCCGGCTCTGCGGGTCGACGGCGACCGTGGGCTCATCGAGGACAATGAGGTCGGGGCCGTGGGCGATGCCGCAGGCGATGTTGAGAGCGTCGCAGCAGGCCGCCGGAGAGCTGCTGGGCTTGAACCTCACGAACTTCTCCAGGCCGACGAAGGCGATCGCCTCGGCCACCAGGCGGCGCCTCTCGGCGCGGTCACGCACGTAGAGGGCGCAGAAGGCATTGACGTTCTCCGCCACCGTGAGCTCATCGAAGACGGCGACATCCTGAGGCACCACGCCGATGCGACGCTTGAGGCCGTAGGAGGTGGGCGTCATCGGTTCACCGAAGACGCGGATCGAGCCCTTGTCGTGGGTGAGCAGCTGAAGGATGCAGCTGATCGTCGTCGTCTTGCCCGAGCCGTTGGGGACCGAGCAGCCCCCAGCACCCTGACCGCGCGGGATCGTCAGAGACAGGCCGTCCACCGCGACCAGCTCCCCGTAGCGCTTGACCAGGAGTCGACCTCCACCGCCAGGCCCGCCTCGTGGTTCTCATCCTCGCCGTCCATCTCGGCTCCTTCCTTCGCCGCCTTCGCTGCGCCGGTGGTCCCCGGCTCATGACATCCATGGTCCCGGGGCGCGGGGGCGGCCAGAAGTGTCTGCCGTCATGACCTGGGAGTGCAGCCATGACTTCTGTCATGAGATTCGTCAACAGGGTCGCCAGATCGGTCTGACGGGCCTGACAGTGCCGGCGATCGTCGATAATCGAGGCGTGAAGGTACTGGTCGACAAGGGCGTGCTGCTGTGCGGCTGTGTCCTGCTGGCCCTGCTCACCATGGAGACGGACGCGGTCGTCATGGTCTGGCTGCTCGGTGCCGTTGCTGTCAGCGGGATGGGCACGTTTGCCGACCGGAGCCGCTGGGCGATCGTGATGCCCGTCGCCTACCTCCTGCTCGGAACCCTCGCGACGGCATCCGTGGTCGGGGCTCCGCTGGCCGCCTACGATCTGGGCCGCTTCGCCGCGTCCGGGAATCGTGCAGGAGCGGGTGGCGGCTGCGATCAGTGGCCTTCCGTTCGCGCTCGTCGTGGCCAGACAAGTGCCGAGGACACCGGTACTGGCTCTCGCCCTGGCGATCTGCGCGCTCGCGGTCCCTCCTGCGCTGCGCACCACCCAGGAGGAGGCGGTGCGGATGAGCCTGCACGCGGTGCGCGACGACCTGCGCGAGAAGGTCCTCACCCTGCAGGACACGAACGCCCAGCTGCTCCAGGCCCAGGACTACGAGCTGCGCGCCGCCGCCCTGGCCGAGCGCACCCGCATCGCCCGCGAGATCCACGACGGCGTCGGCCACCTCCTCACCCGCCTCCTGCTGCAGGTCAAGGCCCTCCAGGTCGTCCACCGCGAGGAGCCCGGCGTCGTCGCCGACCTCACCACCCTGGACGGCGGCCTCGACGAGGCCCTGGACTCCATGCGCCGCTCCGTCCACGCCCTGTCCGACGACGGCGAGGACTGGCCACCTCCCTCAACCTGCTGGGCTCGCGCTGCGCATCGACTCGGTGAGCGTCGACTGCTCCACCGAGGCCGAGCCGCCGGCAGCGGTGGCGCGCTGCGTCGTCGCCGTGGTGCGCGAGGCCCTGACCAACGCCGCCCGCCACGGTGGGGCCCGCTCGCGCCCGCGTGGCCGTCACCGACTACCCTGCGTTCTGGCGGGTCACGGTCGACAATGACGGCGTCGTCCCCGTCGAGGACGAGCCGGTCGTGGACGGCCACGAGGGCGCGGGTCTGGGGCTGCGCTCCATGACCGAACGGGTCGAGGCCCTGGGCGGCCGGGTGCGATCACCCCGCGACCCGCGGTTCACGGTCTTCGCCACGATCCCCAAGAACGGACAGGGAAAGAAGGACATTATGAGAGTCCTCATCGTCGACGACGACGCGCTCGTCGCCCAGTCCTTGTCCACGATCCTGTCGGTCGAGGACGACGTCGACGTCGTCGGCATGGGCAGCTCGGGTCCCGAGGCCATCGAGCGCTACCGGGAGCTGGCCCCAGACATCCTCCTCATGGACATCCAGATGCCCGGCGGGGACGGGCTCAGTGCGGCCGAGCGCATCCTGGCCGAGGACGCAGGAGCGCGCATCGTCTTCCTGACCACCTTCTCCGACGACGAGTACATCGTGCGTGCCCTCAAGATGGGCTCGCGCGGCTACCTCATCAAGCAGGACGTCGCCCAGGTCGCCCCGGCGCTGCGGTCCGTCATGGCCGGGGTGTGCGTCCTGGAGGGGGAGGTGCTCGAGCGCAGCGCCACCATGGGGCTCAGCGCCCGGCCGCAGGCGAGTGGGACGGATCGGGGCCGGGAGCATCGCAGGGACCCTGCGGGCACGGCTTTCGCGGCCCTGACCGACCGCAGTACGAGGTGGTCGAGGCCGTGGCCGAGGGGACTGGACAACGCCGAGGCCGCGGCGCGGCTGTTCATGAGCGAGGGCACGGTGCGCAACCACATCAGCGCGATCCTGGCCAGCTCGGCCTGCGCAACCGCACCCAGGTCGCGGTCATGCACTACCGCTGCGCGCAGGCTGGGTGATCCTGGCGCAGCCGTACCCCAGCGTGACACATCGTGTTACCCTCGATGGAGACGAGGAGGAAGCGATGTCGACCGCTATGGAGAATCTCAACGTCAAGATCGATGCCGAGGACAAGCGTCTGTTCGTTGAGCTTGCTCGCCAGATGGGAACGACTCCGTCCAATGCTGTACGCATGTTCGTCCGTGCGTTCAATGACTTCAAGGTTTCGCTTTTCGACACCTCACGTCCCTATGGCATGACTGCCGAGGCACGACGGGCTTACGAGGAGGCCGATGCGGCGATCGCCGCAGGAACGCCAAGCGTTACCGGACCGTGGCTGACTTGCGTAACGACCTGGGCCTGTGATGCTCCAGATCGTCATCTCGAACAAGTGCAAGAAGGACCTCAAGCGGGCTAGAAGCGCGGTCTCGACCTGGATGAGTTCTTCGCCATCGTCGATATGCTTCAGCGTCAAGAGGCGTTGCCGCTCGCTACCGCGACCATGCGCTCACGGCGGACCGAGCAGGTTTGAGGACTGCCACATCCGGCCCGACTGGGTGCTGATCTATGAGGTTCGAGAGGTGGAGCTCGTGTAGCTCCTGGTGGAAACCGGCAGTCATTCCGATCTTCGGATGTAGAATGGTATGAGCAATCAATCGTGGCCAAGTGAGTGTTTGTGAAATCATGCGCAGACTGATCTGCTCCAGCTGAGAGCGGTGCCCGCCACTCGAGGTGCACACCGCGTCTGACGACTTCAGACGCCTTCGCTGACTCTGTTTGAGTGTGTTTGATGGTGGTAGTATCAATACGAGCGGTCGGTGTGGTTGCAATCTGCGAAAGTAGGAATCTGTGGGAGCGCTTGCTTTAATCATCTTCTTCATGTTTCTCGTTCCCATGCTTCTGTGAAGTGCCGTAGACCCTCGCGGTATGTGGGAAGCGACGTCAGCCCTGGCAGTTCCCGTGACCCTGAGGGCCAATGAGCCGTCCGATGGTGCCTTCGCTTTTCAACGGCTTGCTGCCATTGTCGCTCTTCTGATGATGGTGGGGGGCGTATTCTTCGTCATGTCGGCGTCGCACAGGAATGCGAGTGATCGCGCAACGGATGATGCCACTCCTCATGTGTACCCAAACATTTATTCGTCGAGTGGCGCTGAGGATAGTGACGGATATGCCGAGACGACCGTGACTCCGTCTCCGGTTGATCCTTTCCCGTCATCTTCGATGACTGCCGTGGATCTGGTGATCCGGTTGTCCTTTTCAAAGCCGGTTCTCGAGGGTGCGGCTGGTGGGCGAAAATCGGACTCCTCGGTCAGCATCGGCATCGACGCCTTCTATTACTCGTGGCTGCCCGGTGACCATCCGAGTGCCTTCGCCGCGGCAAGCGTCGTCGACTCCAAAGGTCGCCTTGGGGACGCTCGATCCTGCCCAAGCGACCACGGCCAGTGGTGGAGAATCGGCACTGGGTGAGGGGCTGCGATTATTGTCCGGATGACAAAGGCGGTGTGCGCCGTCACGTCGAGTATCGGTCGAAAGAGTATGAAGGGCATTCAGATCGCTGTCTGTGGTCGCTGATCCGCCCGCTGCGGGCAGACAACCGAGGGTGCTTACGTCGCCATCCCGCTCACCGATGAGCAGGTGGCGAAGGCGCGCAGCTACGAGGCTCCGCCTACCATCCTCTGGACGACTCCCGAGCTGAGTACGGGTGGCAGAGTTCCCCAGAAGTGCAGCCCGACCATCTTCCAGGCTCGTAGCCGTGCCGAGCTCTCCGAGTATGGCAGTCGGAGGAGACAGACCGTCAGCTGACGCCTCATGTGCTTCTGCCTCGCAGTGCCGGTTGGGAATGCCGGCTAGGAGTGCCGGCTGGTCAGGCGAGCTCCCCGGTGACGAGGGCGGACGAGGTCTCGCAGCGCCCGGCGGCCTCGGGAGTGGGGAACATCGGATAGGCGTGGTTGAGGTTCTCGCCGACGTGCAGCGTCGAGTCAACCCCGCCTCCAGGAGCTTGGCGTGGAAGAGCGCATTGTCCGGCAGGAAGATCTCCCTTGTCCCCACGAGGTCGTCACCTTCTTCAGGCCCGACAGGTCGCCGTAGATGGGTGAGAGGTGCCAATCGGTCAGTGGAGTATCGCCCGCCCAGGAGCGACCGATCTCGGCGAGAGGCTCGGGAACCATGAGCGGGTCGGCGTCGACGTAGTCGGCGATATCCGGGTTGGTGTTGGTGATGTCGACCCAGGGGCGAGATGAGAACGAGCTCGTCGGGCTGGGTGTCGCCGGCCCTCGGCCAGGGACAGGGGCGATGACCGCCGCCAGGCCCCCGCCCGCGCTGTCCCCCATGAGGATGATCCGCTTGCCCGGGTTCTCCGCCACCGTGCGCCGATAGAGCTCCAGCACCAGCCGGTGCGCCTCCTGCCAGGTGTGATGGGGCGCCAGCGGGTAGAGCGGCATGACGACGTCGGCCCCCGTCCTGCGGGCCAGATGGTCGAGCAGCCAGGCGTGCGCCGAGACCGCCGTCGCGATGTAGCCGCCGCCGTGAAGATGGACGATGACGGTGATTCGACGGCGTCCGCTGGGCGGACGTGAGTGAGACGGGCATGCCGGAGTCCTCGCGCCGCTCCAGGTCGTAGAAGAAGCGCCCCCAGGCCGGGAAGGTGACGGTGCGGGCAGGCTCGGGGCGGTCGGCCAGACGCGCGATCCGCTCGGTCATCGGAATGCGGGCCGCCAGCGCCTTGACCGGCCGGGTGCCGTACTCCACCAGGCTCGCCGCGGCCGAGCGGCCATAGCGCTTGCGGGAGTACAGGCTGAAGGCCCCCACCGTCAGGCCGACGCTGGCCACGCCGACGGCGATCCTGCTCCCGCTGAGTCTTCTGGGTGCCTTCATGATTCCTCCACTCCGCAGGGCCCCGAGTGCTCTCCGACAACATCTCCGGATCCGTGTCTGCTCCGTTATCGTAGGCATCAGAACGCCGCGATGATGGGGTGAATCCAATCGTTCACTCAGTGCGGAGGCCGGCACGTGGCTGCTGCCGTCGGCATGACAAGAGGAGAATGCGATATGGAAGCCTACGAGACCGACCACCTGGCCGCCGTCCGCGCTCTCGCCCCCGAGTGCATGGTGCTGCTGCGCTCCAACGGCGCCTTCCCCCTGGCTGAGCCGGGCGAGATCGCCCTGTTCGGCTCCGGTGCGCGGCACACCGTCAAGGGCGGAACCGGCAGCGGAGACGTCAACTCCCGCCACGTCACCACCATCGAGGAGGGCCTGGAGACAGCCGGCTTCACCATCGTCACCCGGCCCTGGCTGGAGGCCTACGACCGTATCCGTCTGCGGGCCCAGGGACTTCATCGCCGGTATCAGGGGCCGAGGCCGCCGAGCGCGGCGTCCCCGCCATCATGGTCGGCATGGGCTCGGTCATGCCCGAGCCGGAAGTACACGATCCCCCTCGATATCCCAGGCCGGCACCGACCCGCACGCAGCCGTCACGTCCTGTCCCGAACCTCCGGGGAAGGCGGCGACCGCACCCCGAGGCCGGAGACCTCAGGCTCACCGACACCGAGATCCGTGACATCCTCGACCCTCAACGGGCGCTTCGAGCGGTTCCTCCTCGTGCTCAACGTGGGCGGCGTCGTCGACCTCAGCCCGCTCGATGACGTCGCCAACATCCTCCTGCTCTCCCAGCTCGGCGCGACCGTCGGCGACGCCTTCGCCGACGTCCTCCTGGGGACGGGGCCTACCCCTCCGGCAAAAGCTCGCCACCACCTGGGCCGCCTGGGACGAGGGCGACCAGATCGGCGACTTCGGCGACCCGGACGACACCCACTACCGCGAGGGGCGTCTACGTCGGCTACCGCTTCTACGACTCGGCCGGCGAGGGCCGCTCTTCCCCTTCAGTTCGGGACTGGGCTGCACGACCTTCGACGTCCAGACCCGCCAGGTGAGCCTCGACGGCGCCCGCGTGAGCATCGACGTCGACGTCACCAACACCGGCGGCTACCCGGGCAAGGAGACCATTCAGGTCTACGCCAGCGTGCCGGCCGGACGCCTCGACCAGCCCCTCAGGCGCTGGCCGGCTTCACCAAGACCGACGAGATCGCCCCGGCGCCACGGCACGGATCACCGTCGACGTCGACCTGACCGACCTGGCCTCCTACGACGAGGCCTCCCATGCCACGATCCTGGAGGCCGGCCGCTACCTGCTGCGGGCGGGAACCTCCAGCCCGGCAGCTGAGTCCCCGTCGCCGTCGTCGAGCTCGCCCAGGACGCAACCGTGCGACACCTGGCCGGCGACCTGGGGGAGCCAGCTCACCGACTGGAAGCCCGAGGCGCCGGCGTCCCTCGACATTCCGGCAGGCCTGCCGGTGCTCGCCGTCGACCCGACCGACCTGCGTCTGCCGGATCACGCCGAGCCCGATGAGCAGTCCGCGCTCGAGGGCTTCAGCAGGCCCTCAGCCCTGGCCGGGGGCTCTGCGACGACGAGCTCATCCACATCGTCCTGGGCGACTACCGCCGCGGCGAGGTCCGGCTCCATCGTCGGGGCCGCCTCCACCACCGTCGTCGGCGCGGCGGACAGACCACCACCCGGATCCCCGGCCTGCCCAGCATCATCATGGCCGACGGGCCCGCCGGCCTGCGCCCTGCCCCCACCTACGGCGTCGACGCCGAGGGCCCCTTCTCCCTGGGCGACTCCAGCCTGCCCGCCACCTTCCTCGAGCTCATGGACGACGCCGGACGTGAGGCCCTCGGCATCGCCGATGAGCCAGACCCCGCGAACCCACCGAGATCCGCGAGCAGTCACCACCGCCATCCCCATCGGCACCGCGCTCGCCCAGTCCTGGAACCCTGTGCTGGCCGAGCGGCTCGGCGACGTCGTCGGGGCCGAGATGGAGCGCTTCGGCATCCACCTCTGGCTCGCCCCCGCCTTCAACCTGCACCGCAGCGTCCTGTGCGGACGCAACTTCGAGTACCTCTCCGAGGACCCGCTGCTGGCCGGACGCATCGCCGCCGCCATCACCCGCGGGGTCAGACCCACCCGGGACGGGGCGTGACCATCAAGCACCTGGCCTGCAACAACCAGGAGACCAACCGCCTCGACTCCAACAGCCGGGTCAGCCCCCGAGCCCTGCGCGACCTCTACCTGCGCGCCTTCGAGATCTGCGTGCGCCAGGCCCGCCCCTGCCGCCGTCATGACCTCCACAACCTCATCAACGGCGTCCACACTCGAGTCGGCCCAGCTGCTCGAGGTCATCCTGCGCCGGGAGTGGGGCTTCGACGGACTGGTCATGACCGACTGGGTCGTCGACGGCATGACCCGCAGCGACATGAAGCACCCGCGTGCCACCGCGGCCGCCACCATCAAGGCAGGCAACGAGCTCTTCATGCCCGGAGGCGAGACGGACCGGGAGGGACCTCCTGGCGGCCCTGGAACAGGGGAGCGCAGGGCGTGGGGCACGGTGGACTGGACCGAGCCGGAAGACGAAGCGCCGCCCTGACTCGGGGCGAGCTCGAGAAGCAGGCCGCCCGCGTCATCCGCTCGGCCTGGAGACTCGCAGGCTCCGAGCAGTGACTGCTCGCGGAGGTTGAGGCCGGCCGGCGCTCCGGCGAGGAGCCGGGCGGGATCGGTGCAGTCGGCATCCGCAGGGCACGGTCGCAGGGAAAGCCGATGGGGGTGAGTGAAAAGAACCTATCGTTCGGGCGGTGGACGTGACATGCTCGGGCGAGCCGCCCCACTGAGTAACCCGCACTGATAATGAATAAGGAGCCCTCCATGGCGCTGACACCTCAAGCACGTGAGACCTTCACCAGGCTGTTCGGGGTGGAGCCCCAGCCCCACACCCACGGATCCCTGAGCTGTTCGACATCCTCCAGAACGGGATCTTCGACGAGGCCTTCTCCACGGGCGTCCTCACCGACGTCGAGCGCGAGCTGCTCACCATCACCGCCCCTGACCGCCATGCAGACCCTCCGCAGCTGCAGGCCCCGTGAGTGCCGCCCTCAACATCGGCGCCAGCCCGCTCCAGCTGCGCGAGACCATCTACCAGTGCACCTCATCAGCTTCCCCAAGACCCTCAACGCCATCGACATCGCCAACGGGGTCTTCGAGGCCAACAGCATCTCCCTGCCCCTGGAGAACGCCGGCACCGTGGACGCCACCGACCCCCAGCGCCCGCGAGCAGGCCGGCGCCGCCATCCAGGCCCGCTGTACGGTAACGAGGTCAAGGAGGTCTTCTCCGCCCTGCCCGAGCCCTTTCGATGAGTTCGTACCCCATCTGCTGACCTCCTCCGCCTTCGGCGACTTTGCCACCCGCGGCGGCCTCGACGTTGCCCAGCGCGAGCTCATCAGCCTCGTGGCCATCGCCGCCATCGGTGCCTCCACCCAGCTGCGCCCGCATGTGGCCGGGGCGATCCGGGCCGGCTCCTCCCGTCAGAAGGTGGCCGCCGCCCTGGTCAGGTCATGCCCCTACATCGGTGGTCCCCTACGCCCCTGTCCGGCCTGGTCCTCGTGGCCCGCTACGACGAGCGCCTCCGCAGAGGCCTACCGCTGAGGCTGCGCGTCCTCACCGGCCCGGCGGCCCGTCTACGATGGCCGCCGGGCCGGTTCTCGTTGCCGGCCCCGCACAGCAAGGAGAACACGTGACGACGCAGCCCTACCTCTCACGGCAGGTCACCCTCACCGTCCAGGGGCAGAGGCTCGGGGGACTGGCCTACGTCCCGCGCACGGCGTCGTCGACCCCCGCGCCCCTGGTCATCTGCTGCCACGGCATGGAGGGCTCCCACACCCGCGTCGCCCCCATGGCCCGGCGCTTCGCCGCGGCCGGGGCCGTGGCCATCTGCTTCGACTTCCGCGGGGGCGGCAGCGCCAGCCGAGGCGAGACCACCGCGATGTCGGCCCTCACCGAGCTGGCCGACCTCGAAGCCGTCCTCACTGCCGCCTGCGCCTGGCCGGAGGTCGACGCCTCCCGGGTCGCCCTGTTCGGGCTGAGCCTGGGCGGAGCGGTCGCAGCGCTCGCGGCCGCCCGCCACCCGCAGCGGATCACCGCCCTGGCCCTGTGGTACCCCGGCTCTGCGGCTGGGGAGAACCTGCGTGCCGCCTTCCGCACGCCGGCGGCCGTTCCCGAGGAGTTCGACTGGGCGGGCACCCGCCTGGGGCGCGCCTACGCCGTCGACGGCTGGAACCTGGAGGTCGGGGCCGAGCTGGCCACCTACCGCCGCCCCGTCCTCATCGTCCACGGGGACCAGGACCGCGCCGTGCCCATCGAGGTCTCCCGGGCCGCCGTGAGCGCCACCCCCGACGCAGAGCTCGTCACCATCCCCGGCGCCGCCCACGGCTCGGCGACGCCAACTGGGAGGAGGCCATGCGCCGCACCATCGGCTTCCTGGCCTGGAACAGGGGTCCTCGAGGAGGACTGAGAGGACTGATCCGCGCGGCGGACAGTCGGAACGCGCGGCGCAGTCAGTTTTTCTGACAGGGGTGGTTCCCTGAGCCGCGGGCGTCGCAGAATTGACTGCGTGAGCGCACACGAGACAGCAGACCTGACCAGTGTCAGCAAGACGATGCTGCTGACCCTCCACGCCAGGGCGGAGCACGCTCTCCGAGCGGCCCGCGCTTCACCGACCCCTGCCGCGGTCGAGCTCGTCTCCCGGCTCGACTACGACTTCACCATGGCCAAGCAGGACCGGCTCATGGCCGACGGCGTCGTGCTGCGCACCCTCACACTCGACCCGCTCGTGGCCGGGTACCTGGACACCCACCCCGGCTGCACAGTGGTCAACATCGCCTGTGGGCTCGACACCCGCTTCCAGCGCCTCGACGACGGGCGCGTCACCCTGGTACGACCTCGACCTGCCCGACGTCATCGCGCTGCGACGCCGGCTGCTCGAGGACGGCGAGCGTCACCGCACCATTGCCGCCTCCGCCCTCGACCCCTCCTGGCCCGACCAGCTGGGGAGATGAGCCGCGACGTGCTCTGTCATCATCGAGGGACTGAGCATGTACCTCGAGCAGGAGGTGCGCACGCTCCTGGACATCATCGCTGCGCGCCTGCCCGGGTGCGACCGTCCTCATCGAGGTCATGCCCCGCCTGTTCCAGAAGTACGGCCGGGAGCGCTCAGTGGAGGACGCGGGGCGCGCTACACCTACGGCTGCTCCAGCGCCGCCGAGTTCCGCCGCACGGTGGCCCCCGGCTACACGCTGCTCCACGACGTCCCTTCACCCGCACCATCGCGCGCTACCACCCCTGCTCGCGCCCCTGACGCGGCTGCCGCTGGTGGGCAGACTCTCCGAGCGCATCGTGGTGCTGCGGGCGCCGGCCTGAGCGCTGGATGGACGCTGGTCCGGTGCCGGGCCGGGCGTTGGGTCAGGGCACCCGGTGCCAGCCTGGCTGCTCGGGCACTGGGCAGTGCTGGCACTGGCACTGTCGGCACTGGACCGACACGAGGGCCCTGGGCGGCCGATCTCGACGGGGACATTTCTGCGCGTGGGGTGCGTTCCTCCCGGTCGGGGACACCCTGCGCGTTGGGGACAGGATTCCGGTCCCCGACGGCGTCGAATCGCCCTGGCCGGAAGGACGCACCCGGCCGCGTGGAATGTCCCCGCCGCGATGAGACTCCCCGGCTGTCGCCGTGCGTCTCCAGGCCGAGAGGCCGACGCCGTGCCCCATCGTGCTGCTCTACTCCGAGTCGCGGCCGTGCCATTGAGACAGGGCAGCAGTGATCTCCTTGAGTGAGAGCTTCCAGCGGCGACGTCCATCACCAGCCGGTAGGCGTCGTCGTCGGGGCCCTCGACCCAGTGACCGTTGATGTCCAGGAAGACAAGCGCGGCCAACCACCCCAGGCGCTTGTTGCCATCCACCAGTGGATGATTGCGGACCAGGGAATCGAGCAGAGCCGCCGCCTTCTCATCGATCGTGGCGTAAGCGTCGTGGCCCCAGAGCATGGTCGCAGGTCGGTGCAGCGCCGAGTCGAGCAGGCCGGATCCGGACCGGTCCCACAGCGAGGATCCTCAATGAGGACAGTGCGTCCTCGAGCGTCAGGGTACTCGACCATCTCTGCCCGATCAGCGGCCGAGGCGTTCCAGGACTTCGGCGTACCGGTTGCGGATGCGGGCGGAGCGTCTGCCACTCGCTGCTCATGTCCGCGGCGCGCGGCCACCTCGTGGATCGCTCGGATCGTCGCCTCCTGGCGGCTGACCCCGTCCTCCTGTGCAAGGGCGCGAGTAGCCGCTCATCCTCTTTGCTCAAGCGCAATGTCATCGCCATGCCTCCACGGTAGCAGGTGGTACCAGACTGGTATCAGATGGGGCATTGGGTCAGGGCCTGGCTGGTGCTGACCTGGCTACTGTCTCGGCACTGGCCCGGTGCTGGACTGTCGGCACTGGTCGGCACTGGACCGACACGAGGCCTGGGCGGCCGATCTCGACAGGGGACATTCTGCGCGTGGGGTGCATTCTCTCCCGGTCAGGGGACACCCTGCGCGTTGGGGACAGGAATCCGGTCCCCGACGGCGTCGAATGCCCCCGGCCGCGAAACGTCCCGGCCGGAAGGACCGCACCCGGCCGTGTGGAATGTCCCCGACGGCGCCGGATGTCCAGGCCCGGAGGCGCGTGCCACGGCTGGTACCGATGGGGTGAGCCGGCACTACTATTCCCTCTGGACGTGCCCGCAGCGCTGCGGGCACGAGGCGAGGAGAATCATGGGTGAGCCGATGACGGCGTCGGATGAGGATGCTCAGACGGCCGAGAGCAGGAGCGCGGCTACTGGCTCTACGTCCCGGGCGAGGGGCGCCGGGAAGTGGGAGGAGTTTCGAACGGCCGGGATCATGGCGCTCAACTGGGATCGGATCGGCGACCCCACCAGCTACCCGAATGACGAAGCCGTCATCGAGGCGCTGGAGGCCGGCTACGGGGACTGGGGAGGCAGGCCGACAGGCGCGGCGGGAATGATCCGGGACTTCACCCGCACGATGCGTCCCGGCGACGTCGTTTACGCCCGGCGCGGTCCGACCGAGATCATCGGGCGCGGCATCGTCCGCTCGCAGTTCCGTTACGACGAAGCCCGGCCCGCCTACCGCTGCGTACGCGACATCGAGTGGACGCATGTCGGTTCCTGGCCGCTCGACCGGCGTGTGGGCGCAGTGAGCCTGCAACGAGTCACGCAGAACACGAGCTACAGCCCGGCCCAGCTCGAGTCGCTGTTCCGGGACCGGAACGACCCTGCCTCGTCCACGGCCTCGACCCTGCTGCGAGTCCCCAGGATGCTGATGGGCCCGACCTCGCCGACATCTACACGCGGGAGAGCTTCCTGGCGGAGGTGTTCGTCGGCCCCGAGGACCTGGAGCAGATGCTCAGGGCTGCTGCGACGCAGAAGAACCTCATCCTCCAGGGCGCTCCGGGCACGAGAAGACTTTCGCGGCCAAGCGCCTGGCCTACGCCCTCATGGGCCAGACGGATGACTCGCGGGTGGAGTGGTGCAGTTCCGCAGTCGACCGCCTACTGAGGACGTCGTCGTCGGGCTGCGCCCCACGGCCGAGGCGGGTTCGCGGCCGCCGAGGGCGTCTTCGCCAGGTTCTGCCGGCGTGCCGCCGCCGACCCGGGACGGGACTACGTGTTCATCATCGACGAGATCAACCGGGCCAACATCTCCAAGGCCTTCGGCGAGCTGCTCATGCTCATCGAGGCCGAGCACCGTGGGGAGGCGCTGCGCCTGCCCGTGTCCGAGAGCTGCTGTCCGTCCCGAAGCGGCTCCACATCATCGGCATGATGAACACCGCCGACCGGGGGCCTGGCCCTCATCGACTACGCGCTACGGCGCCGCTTTCGCATTCTTCGAGATGAGGCCGGCCCTCGACCACCCCGGGTTCCTCAGGCACGTTGAGGCCGTGGGCAGCGCGAGGCTGGAGCGCTGGTCGACGTCGTGCGCCGCCTCAACCAGCGGATCGCCGAGGACGAGGCCCTCGGCCCGGGTTCCAGATCGGTCACTCCTACCGTGCCTGCCTGCGGGCCGGCCCGAGAACCCTGCGGGCACGGATGCGGACGTGACCTCGGTGGTGCGCTACGAGCTGGAGCCACTGGTGCGCGAGTACTGGTTCGACAATCCCGCAGCGATGGATGGAGCATTCACGAGCTGGAGAGCGTCCTGGTATGACGGCCGCCCTGCCCGGCCGGGCGCAGGGACAGGGGCTCCCCGGCCGACCGCACCAGCGTGGTCCCAGTACCGTCCTGCTCAGGAACGTCTACTACATGCTCGCCTACGCCTTCGAGGCACTGGAGACCGGCGAGCACCGGCGCCTGGCGGCCGAGGACTTCGAGCACGTCCACGACATGCTCGCCGCGATCCTGGCCGGTGGGCTGGACAACCAGCGCCGACGCGGTTTCGAGCGGGACTATCAGCCCTTCAGCGAGGACCTGACGGTGGTGCGGGGACGCATCGACCCGGCCGCCACGATGCGTCTGAGGGCGCGCCGCAGGAGCCTGGTGCGCTGCGGATACGACGAGCGCACCGAGAACACCCTCATGAACCGGCTCCTCAAGACCGCCGCCCTGCGCCTGATCCTGCACGGCGACGTCGCCCCGGCCCGCCGGAAGCGTCTGAAGTCCACACTGCTCGTCATGGGCGACGTCGAGGTGATGAGCGTCGGGGACCTGCACCAGCTGCACTGGGACAGCCTGCGCTTCCACCGCGGTAACCGCTCCTACCGGCTGCTCATGGGCGTGTGCCGACTCGTCCTGGACGAGCGGCTGCTCAGCGGCGCCGACGGCGCAGTCAGCCTCGCCGACTTCCTCGACCCCCAGGAGCTGAGCGCCCTGTACGAGCGCTTCGTCCTGGCCTACTTCCGCCGCCACCACCCCCACCTGCACGCCGGCGCTCCCTGGGTGAGCGGCGGCATCGAGGACGCCCCGGTCTTCCTCCCGGGACTGCACCGACATCGTCCTGACCGGGCCGGAGCGGACCCTCATCATCGACACCAAGTGCTACGGGCGCATCCTCGGCTCCCGCTACGACAGGTCGATCCTGTCCCCGGCCAGCCGCAACCAGATCTACAGCTACGTCATGCACGAGGCCAGCGACCCCCGGCAGTCCGGGCGTGAGGTCGCCGGCATGCTGCTCTACGCCCAGACCGCCGTCGATCCCGCCGATCCGCGAGACCTGGATCGAGACCGGGCACCGCTTCCACGTGCGCACCCTCGACCTGGACCGGGACTTCACCGAGATCGCCGCACAGCTCGACGACGTCGCCAGCCCTGCTCGCGCCAACCTGACCACTCGCGAGTCGCGAGCGCGCCGTTCCGCACCGTCCATCGCATCCTTCCCCTCGGCCGGGGCATTCCCCTCAGCGGGACATCCTGCGCGTGGGGTGCATTTTTCTCCGGCCGGGGGACAGGTGCGCGTCGGGGGACAGGAATCCGGTCCCCGACGGCGTCGAACGCCCCGCCGCGAAGAACGCACCCGGCCGCGTGGCGCTCCCGACCGTCACCGTGTTGGAGACCAGAGCGCGTGGGACGAGCGTCGACGACGCCGGTGTCCACAAGGGCGACTGTCTCGCCGCGGAATCCCCGTGTTGTGGAGTCCGAGAAGGGCTGCCGAGCGCCCGTTGGCATGATGGGTGATGCCTCCATGGCATCTTCTCCCGGAACACTCATGTCCTTGCCGGGAGGAAGGAGCCGGGAGGAGGTGAGGGCCGTGTCCAAGCCGAGAGGGACGACGCGCAGAAGTCCGCAAGGGCAGGTAACGGCCCGGAAGGTGAGCGAAGTCTTGACCGCTGTCGCTCGCCTGATCCGGGCCGTCGATGTCCTGTGGATGCCCTCAGCACGTGGATCAGCTAGGCCGTTCCCTTGCGAGGGAGTCAGCCCGGCTAGCACCCGGGTGGCTCCCCACCATTATGGAGCCGCCCATCCGCACTGTCCACATCGCATCCTTCTCTTCGGCGGGGACATCCTGCGCGTGGGGTGCATTTTCTCCCGGCCAGGGGACATGTGCGCGTCGGGGACAGGAATCCGGTCCCCGACGGCGTCGAACGCTCCCGGACGGAATGACCCGCGGTCGCGTAGAATGTCCCCGGCCCGAGGGGAGGACTGGCAACATCGGAACCGTGACCGAGAACCAGCCCAGCCCAGCCCCGCCAGCGGACGACGTCATCAGCCCCCTCCTGCTCCAGGCCTTCGCCTGGGACCTGCCCGCCGACTCCACCCACTGGCGCCTCCTGGCGGACAACGCCGCCCTCCTGGCCGACTGCGGGGTGAGCTCGGTGTGCTGCCTCCCGCCTACAAGGGCCAGGCCGGTGTGGAGGACGTCGGCTACGGCGTCTGCGACACCCACGACCTGGGCGAGTTCGACCAGAAGGGCACCGTCCCCACCAAGTACGGCACCAGGAGGACTACCTCGCCGCCATCGAGGGCCCTGCACGCCGCCGGCATCAGCGTCGTGGCGGACATCGTCCTCAACCACCGCATGGGCGGGGGACGCCACCGAGGTCGTGCGCGCCACGCCCGTCGACCCCCGACCGCACGCCCCATCGGTGAGACCGAGGAGATCACCGCGTGGACCCGCTACCACCTTCCCGGGGCGCGCCGGCGCTCTCGGACTTCACCTGGGACTGGACCTGCTTCCACGGCACTGACTGGGACGAGGCCCCGCCACCAGCAGGGCGTCTGGCTCTTCGAGGGCAAGCAGTGGAACGAGAACGTCAGCGACGAGGCTCGGCAGCTACGACTACCTCATGGGTTCCGACGTCCACGTCATCGACCCCGCCGTCAGCGCCGAGATGGACCGCTGGGGGCGCTGGTACGTGGAGACCACCGGCGTCGACGGCCTGCGCCTGGACGCACTCAAGCACGTCGGCGCCGACTTCTTCGCCCGCTGGCTGCCCGAGCTGCGCCGCGCCGCAGCCGCGCCCTGCCAGCCGTGGGCGAGTACTGGATCCGCGACGTCGCCGAGCTGGAGGGCTACCTGGAGGCCGTTCCTTTCGTGAGCCTGTTCGACGTCCCCTCCACTTCCACCTGCAGCCGCCTCCACCTCCAACGGCGACGTCGACCTGACCCCGCCTCTTCGAGGGCACCCTCGTGGCCGCCGACCCCGCGCGCCGTGACCTTCGTGGAGAACACGACACCCAGCCGGGCCAGTCGCTGGCCTCCACCATCGAGGTCCCTGGTTCAAGCCCTCGCCTACGCCCTCATCCTGCTACGCGAGGCCGGAACCCCCTGCGTCTTCTGGGGCGACCTGTTCGGCACCCCCGAGACCAGCGACCTGCCGGCCGTCACCGGCTGCCGCTGCTCATGACCATGCGACGCGCCCTGGCCCACGGCCCCAGCGACGCCCTCGACGACCCGACGTCGTCGGCTTTCGCGCGCGAGGGCGACGAGGCCCACCCCGGCTCCGGGCTCGCCGTCGTCCTGTCCGACCGCAGGGCCGCCACTAAGCGTCTCCACGTCAGGGGCGCGGCACGCCGGCGAGCAGTGGATCTGCGTCCTGGGCGGGCACGAGCCGGTCACCGTCGCCGACGACGGCAGCGTGGAGCTGCCCGTGTCCGACGGCGGCCTGAGCGTCTACGCGCCGCAGGCCGCCCGGCCGATCCTGGACAGCGCCGAGCAGCACCTCCTGCGCCAGCGCTGAGGATCGCCCCGAAGAGTCGAGGGAGGTGCGGTTTCCTTCACGCCCGGCGTCACGGGCGCGTAGAGTGATAGCGCCAGCCGCACTGACCCTGAGCCGACCTTCCTGGAGGACATGCCCGCTTTCACGCGCCCACCGACCAGAGGACCGACAAGGCCGTCGCCGTCTTCATCGCCCCCGGGCTGGAGGAGGTCGAGGCACTGGCGACCGTGGACATCCTCTTCCGCGCCGGTATCCCCACGACGATGATCTCCGTGACTCCCGAGCGGGCCGTCGTCTCCTCCCACAACATCGTCGTCACCTGCGACCTCCGCCTGGCCGAGGCGAACCTGGACGACTACGACATGCTCGTCCTGCCCCGGCGGCATCCCCGGCACCCCCAACCTCAAGGCCGTCAGGGCCCCTCATGGCCGCGGTCACCGAGCAGGTGCGCGCCAGCCGGCCCGTGGCCGCGATCTGCGCCGCCCCTCGATCCTGGCCGAGCTGGGCCTGCTCGAGAGGCCGCCGAGGCGACGTCGAACCCCGGCTCGTGGCGTGCTCGCCGAGCACGGCGCGCAGGTCAGCCAGGCCGCCGTCGTGACCGACGGCCCTGTCATCACCTCCCGCGGCATGGGCACCGCCATCGACTTCGGCCTGGAGATCGTGCGCCACTACCTGGGCGAGGGAGCCGTCGACGACGTCAAGGCCAAGATCGTCTACCAGGGCTGAGCACTCGCCCCGGACTCCGACCGGCTCCGACCACCCCCGACCGGCTCCCTCACCAAAGTCGCTGGTGGGGAGCCGACCTATGCGCTCTGTGTCAGCTCCGCGGCGCACCTGCAGGCCTGAACGTGAAGGAATGCGATACCGGCAGCCATCTGAATCAGCATGATGGCCATGGGGATCAGGATCGAGATCGTCTCATGCAGGGGCCGCCTGAATGGCGAAGAGGACAGCTGAGTCGAGAGGACCACGCCCAGTCCCGATGGTCGCCGTCGCGCACCGGGCCTGCATCGTGACCAGTTCTCCTCCGAGCGCAGCGCGATCTCGTCACGCACTCCCGCCCACGAGTTCGGCGGGGAGCCTGCGCTTCGCCATCCGGCGTCCCAGCACCACGAGGAGGATGCCGGTCACGCTCAGGATCAGGCTCATGAGTACGGAGCATGCTGTCTCAACCATCGATGTCCCTCGTCATCCGTCGCAGTGGTGGAGGTTCTCAGTTCGGTGAGTTCTCTTTGAATAGTACGCCGCGAGGGACGCACGGTGGGTCTCGCGGGACTCACCGTGGAGGTGCAGTCTGCGGGCCCTGAGGTGCGTCCTCGCGGCTCGATCAGGGCGAACACGTGGTGAATGCGGATCAGGACTTCTTGCGCGCTGCAGCGCCCGCTGGGGATGAGGGCGGCGGCGACGAGCAGAACCCCCAGACCCGCCAGGCGAGGCGATGGCCGTCGTCGTGAAGTCGAAGCGCAGCCCCAGGCCCGCCGCGATGAGCAGCCCACCCACCAGGAGCAGGGAAGGCCCCCACAGGAGGTCGAGGCCCTTGATGTCCTGGGGCGCCTGCAGGGCGGTCCCTGCTCAGTGACCGTCCCGGCGCTCCACACCGGACTCGACGACGACGTGGGCGGCGAGCCCGCGGAGGCCGTCTCCGCGCCGGCGTCCTGAGAGGCGGGCGGTGGCATGGTGACCGGCTGAGTCTCCGGCTCAGCTGCCGGCTCAGCGCAGGCTGAGTCACCCGGTGGGGTCAAAGGGCTGGGTGTCTCCGGCGGCCGGGAAGGGCCTGGTGGCGTCCTCGCCCGGTCGCCTCGGTGCTGGTGCTGCCGACGTCGTCGGGCGACGTCGTGGAAGAGTGCTGCTCATGAGGGTCTCCTTGGGTGGGCCCAGGACGTGCCAGGGAAGAGTTCTGGTGGCTGGGTCCGGCTCTGCAGGGCGCGATCAGCCCGGCTGTCAGGCTGGCCGTGGCGGACTGCTTGGTGAGTCAGGGGACGGTGTCAGGGTTGCCGATCCGGACGGGCTTGGGCTCGCACTGGGCTGCGCGGCGCCCTGCCCGGACAGGGTCCCTTTGCACGCAGGAGTCGTAGGAGGCGCGCTCGGCGGAAGTCAGGTCGGACAGGTTGCTCCACCCGACGCCCTCGCTGCGGTCGTCCGCGTCCACGCTCTCGTGGGCCGTGCGGATGCAGGTCTCAGCGTCCTTGGCCGTGATGGCCCGGGTGGTTCATGCCCGGAACCGGCGGGTCGTCGCCGTGGGCATCGCCCTTCTCGTCAGAACCAAGTCTGACGATCCACGGGCTCCTCGGCGTTGCCGTACCAGGAGACGGTGTTGCTGCGCTCCTCGATGTTGATCGTCCCGGTGTCCACCGAGGCGTTGATGGTGATCCGCGGCCGCTGGTCATCGCTGTTGGGGAAGCCAGAGTGCGCTTTGATGTTCAGGCCGCCGCTGGAGCTGCTGTAAGCGGGGATGGTCTTGCCGGTCGCGTCATGGGTGCGTGGGCCCTCGTCGTCCTGATTCATCTGCCGACCGTCGACGGTCAGGCCCGGGAGACCTGTGGGTCGATCGCTCCCATGTCGACGTCGGCCCTGACCTCCACCCGCTGGTCGGTGTCGGTCTTGATGCGCAGGGTGCCGACGTCAGGGTGGGCGGTGATGGTGGAGAGCTTGCCGGCCTCCGTGGCGGGCATGCCGCGCAGATCAGGGTGAGGGTCACCAATGTCCTTGTTGCGGGTGACGCTGCCACCGCTGGCCGACGCACGTCAGCTCCTGCCAGGTCACCGTGCTCGAGGCGGCGGTGGTCGCGTTCTTAAGGGTCTCGAAGGGCATGCGGGCCAGGCTCGTGGGGACGATCGAGGCGGTGGCCAGCGCGGGGATCGCAACGACGAACAGGACCGGCCAGCCCAGCACCGTCATCCAGCCTCCCGTGCCGACGACGCAGGCCACTGACGGCGATCCCGCTCCCCAGGAGGGCGACCAGGATGCCGATGAGGATGAGACTGGCCCTGGAGCAGACCCAGGTGGTGGGTCACCGTGGCGTACCAGACGCCCGCCGCGGTCAGGAGTCCCAGGCCCAGGACCGCCAGCGACAGCGAGGACCGGGGCCGGGACGGCGCAGGGCGCGCCAGGGCGGACCGGCATAGGGCAGCTGGCTGGTACGGCGGGCACTGCCGGTAGGGCAGCTCTGCCAGCTCTGTCCGCCGGCCGGCTGGTTGAAGGCCGGGGCGCCGGAGCCGGGCGCTGAGAGTCCCAGGCCGATGCGAAGCCCGCCGGGGTGAAGCCTGGACGCCGGACCGGCAGCTGCTCCCCGGTGCCCGTGCGCGGCACCGGGGGCAGGCCTGCCAGGGCTGGGGCCCCGAGGGGCCTCGAGCGGCCTTCCGGCTCGCGCGCCGGTCCTGGGCGCTGCGGATGAGGGAAGACGATGCCGAGGATGATCAGCCCCAGCCAGAACAGGGGCCACAGGGCGGCGGCGATCCCCGCCTCATGGACGTACCAGTTGGGGATGAAAGCCGCTGCTGAACGTCGACATGCCCGATGATCGTCATCGATAGCGCCGCTAGCCCCGCGTTGAAACGGCCGGAGAGGCCTCCTCCAGGTGGATGCGACCCATCGGACTCCTCGGGCAGGAGGGCCCAGGCCAGGCCGTAGAGGACCAGACCGACACCGGCGAAGAGCGAGCACCACCCACGCAACGCACCAGGGTGGGGTCAGGTCGAAGCGGTGGGCCACGCCACCGGCCACGCCCGCGATCCAGCGCTCGTTGGTGCGCATGGGGCCCGAGCCGCGCAGAGGTCGAAGAAGCGGTGAGTCGATCCCTCTGAGGCTCCGGGCTGCGGGGCCGTCGTGCTGCTGGAAGGAGGGGCTGGGCCCGGCTGCGGTCCGTACGGCGGACTCTGCTGGGAGCTGCGCTGGGCGCCCGTCGGCGCCGTGATCGGCAGATGCAGAGGATTCAGAGGATGCAGGGGATGCGGAGGTCAGAGAATCGGAACCGGTGGGGAACCACCGTCAGACGGAAGTGGGCTTGTCGTTCATGTCAACAATTCTTCGCGTCCGTGGCCTGCGGCACGATCAGGAACCCCTGAATGATCCCGGATTGTCCCCCAATCCCCGGGGACCCTCGGGCCGGCGACCCTGACGTGCCACGATGGTGCCATGACGACAGCTCAGCAGCGGGTGCGCAGCCCGGGCCGATGGCCGGCGGGCCCGCGTACTCCTGGAGCCCCCGCGCCAGCTGCAGCGACGCCCCCTCTGCGCCGCCTGCCCCACCAGCTGGGGCCCGGCGCCGCCTGACCTGTCCGTCGAGGCCGCCCGTATGCGCCGCCCCGCCCGCATCGCCGGCGTCTGCGCGGGGACTGAGGGCTCCACCTGGGCATCCCCGTGCGATACATCCGCGCGCTCATGGTCGTCCTGGCCCTCGGCGGCGGCGCAGAGCCCTGCTCTACGCCCTGCTGTGGGCGACCCTCCCCAGGGAGAACGGGCCGGCAGGAGAGGTGCCCGTCTCGGTGGTCTCCCGTGCTCGCCTGGCGGCTCGCCTCAGGAGTGGGAGAGGCACCGCAGAGTCTCGGGCCGGCGGCGGCGCCCCCTGGGCCTGTCGCAGACGGTCATCGACGGCAGCGCACTCCTCCTGGCGGCCCTGTTCCTGGCCTCGTGGCGCTTCAGGGCTGCTGGAGCGGATCAGGGGCAGTGGAGTCATCATCATCGTCGTCATCGCGGGGCGGCCTGGCCTGGTCGCAGATGGATAACCTGGTCGGCCCGGACCGCAACCTGAGCGCTGTACCTGCGGGTGGCGGGCGGGGTGTGCCTGGCCGTCGTCGGCATCCTGGTGTGGGTGGCCGCCGACGGCACTCCCTAAGCTCATCTCGGGCTCATCACCGGAGGCGCGCTCGTGGCGGGCATCGGCGTGGTCCTGGCACCCCTGTGGCTGCGGACCAGCCGGGCCCTGGCCGACACCCGAGCCGCCGGGATCCGTGAGGCCGAGCGCGCCGACATCGCCGCCCACCTGCGACTCCGTCCTCCAGACCCTCACCCTCATCCGCAAAGCGCGCCGGTGAGCCCGAGACGGTGGCGCGCCTGGCCCCTCCCAGGAGCGCGAGCTGCGCGCCTGGCTCTCACCGACCGCCCCGCACGGGCACCTCCGTGGCCGACGCCTTCACCGACCTGGCCGGTGAGATCGAGGGACCGCTACGGCGTGGCCGTCGACGCCGTGTGCGTCGGCGACCAGGGCCCCCGACCGCGACACCGAGGTCATCGTCGCCGCCGCCCGCGAGGGCCCTGTCGAACGCGGTGCGCACGGCGCCCACCGGTCTCCCTCTACGTCGAGGCCGGCGAGGAGAGCCTGGAGGTGTTCGTGCGCGACCACGGCCCCGGCTTCGACCTCGACGCCATCGCCGAGACCGCCACGGCGTGCGCGAGTCCATCATCGCCCGCATGGAGCGCCACGGCGGCAGCGCCCGAGTGCGCCGCATGTCCACCGGCACCGGTGGCGCTGACTCTCCCCGAGCGAGCCCACTGGGCCGTCTATCGTTGCTTTGTCTCCTTGGGCCGCGCCCGGCCTCGCTCCTCGATCACCCACGTCACCACCAGGAAGACCCCATGGCTGCACGCCCGCCGGTACCACCACAGACCACCACCAGCCCGCCGATGCGAGTGCGTCCCTGCGGGTCCTGGTCGTCGACGACCACGCCCTGGTCCGCTCGGGGTGCGCTCGAGCTGACCGCCCACGCCCCCGACCTCGACGTCATCGCCGAGGGTCGAGCGACGTCGAGGGCGCCATCGCCGCCGTCACGCCCTGCGGCCCGACGTCGTCCTGCTCGATGTCCACCTGCCCGGCGGCAGCGGCGGGGAGGGACCGAGGTCGTCGCCTCCTGCCGACGTCCCCGAGACGCGCTTCCTGGCCCTGAGCGTCTCGGACGCCAGCGACGACGTCGTCGGCGTCATCGGGCCGCGCCCGCAGCGCTACGTCACCAAGGCGATCTCCACCGAGGACCTGGCCCAGGCCGTGCGGCGCGTGGCCGCTGGAGACGCCGCCTTCTCCCCGCGCCTGGCCGGATTCGTCCTGGATGCCTTCGGTGCCGGAGCGGGCGAGGTGGCCGTGGCCGACACCGAGCTCGACCGCCTCTCGGCGCGCGAGCGGGAGGTCATGCGACTCATCGCCCGCGGCTACACCTACAAGAGTGCGCCTCCGAGCTGTTCATCTCGGTCAAGACCGTCGAGACCCACGTCTCCGCGGTCCTGCGCAAAGCTCAGCTGTCCAACCGCAGCGAGCTCACCCGCTGGGCCGTGGCCCGCCGCATCGTGTAGGGGCCGACGGCGTCAGGGCTCATCCCGGAAGCGGACCGGGGAGGCGCCGGTGAGGGCCCCGGTCAGATGACGGTCCGGCATCGCGTCCGGGCCCACACCTCACACTGTCCCGCCACCGACGATCCGTGGCAGGATGCGGGACGTGAGCCACCCCAGCAGCCCTCCGCGAGCACCGCTCATCCCCACCCCGACCCCCTCCAGCCCGGCCTGCGATCACCTGCGCGCAGGCGGGCTCGTCATCCTGCCCACGGACACCGTCTACGGCATCGGCTGCAACGCCGCCGACGCCGCGGGCCGTCGAGCGGCTGCTGGCCGCCAAGGGCGCGGACGCCAGATGCCCCCGCCGGTCCTCGTGTCCGACCCGCCGACCTGACTGGGATCGTCGCCCAGGTGCCCGAGGCCGCCCGAGCCCTCATGGAGCCTTCTGGCCCCGGGGCGCTCACCCTCATCCTGGAGGCCGACGGGCCCTGACCTGGGATCTGGGGAGACCGGCGGCACCCTCGCCGTGCGCATGCCCGCCCACGAGCTCGCCCTGAACCTCCTGCGCCGCAGCAGCCCGCTGGCCCGTCACCTCCGCCAACCCACCGGCGCGCCGCCCGCCACCGACGCGCCTCCGCCCGGGCCGCCTTCCCCGGACGGGTCCGGGACATCGAAGAGCTCACGGCGGATGCTGGAGCTGCAAGCGCTGACTGGCGCGAGGACATCCTGCTGCTCGACGGCGGGAGCCCACCCCGGACCGGTTCCCTCCACCATCGTCACCCTCGCCGGGGGCACGCCCGCGCCCCGGATCCTGCGCCGGGGGTCCTGGCGCTCGCGGACCTGGAACGAGTGGCCGGCGTCGCCCTGTCGAAGGGACGGCAGGCGCCGCGCGCGGCAGGACGAGGGGCAGGGTGCGTGAAGGTCTACCTCCTGGTCATGGCCATTGCTGCGGCGACCACCTACGTGGCCGTGCCGATCATCCGGCACATCGCCCTGGTGGGTAACGCGCTGACCCCCGTGCGGGCCCGCGACGTCCTCACGCCCATCCCGCGCCTGGGCGGCGTGGTCATGTTCTTCGGCCTGTTCTCCGCGATCTCCGTGGCCTCACGATCCCCTACCTCTCCGACGTCATCGACTCCAGCGCCTGGGCGGTGGTCCTGGGGGCAGGGACTGGTGTCGCCTGCTCGGCGTCGTCGACGACCTGTGGGAGCTGGACTGGATGACTAAGCTCGCCGGCCGGATCCTGGCCGCCGGCGTCGCTGGCCTGGCGGGGCGTCCAGCTCCTCACCTTCCCCGTGGCGGGGCTGACGATCGGCTCCTCGCGCCTGTCCCTCATCTCCACCGTCATCGTCGTGGTGGCCGCCATCAACGCCGTCAACTTCGTCGACGGGCTCGACGGGCTGGCGGCCGGCATCATCAGGGATCAGCTCGACCGCCTTCTTCCTGTACACCTACGTCCTGACCCGCGCCACGAGCGGGCTCCTACGAGCTCCCTGGCCGCCACGATCGTGGCCGCGCTCATCGGCGTGTGCGTGGGCTTCCTGCCGCACAACTTCAACCCCAGCCACCATCTTCATGGGCGACTCCGGGGCGATGCAGCTGGGACTGGTCTCAGCGGCCTCCACCATCATCGTCACCGGGCAGATCGACCCCGGCAGCTTCGACGGCTCGCGCGCCCTGCCCGCCTTCATGCCGATCCTCCTGCCGTTGGCGGTGCTCCTGCTGCCCCTGACCGACATGATGATGGCGATCGTGCCGCACCCGGAAGGGTTGAGTCCACCACCCCGACCGCATGCACGCACCACCGGCTCCTGGCGGCCGGGCACTCCCACCGCCGCGCGGTGCTGGTCATGTACCTGTGGGCGGCGGTCGCCTCCTTCCCCGTGGCTGCCATGGCCTTCTTCCCTCTGCCCTGGGTGCTGGCGGGGCTTGCCATCTCGGTGCTGTTCGCCTTCGTCGTCACCGTTGACCTCATGCCCGGGGTGCGCCACGGCCTGCGCTCAGCGCTGCGCCGTCGCCAGGACCGCCAGGAGCAGCGGATCGTCATCTCCCGCAACGTCTCAGGAACTGGTGAGGTGACGCGCCCGGCCGAGGGGCAGGCGCCGCAGGGGATAGCCCTGCAGACGTCGCCGGGCTCCTCTGAAAGGACACGCCAGTGAGCCAGACGCCCCCCACGAACGCCCGCGCACTGCGCCAGGCCTCAGCCCGGCTGCGCCGGATCCTCTCCGTGGCCGCCGTGGTCCTCGTCGTCGGCGAGGCCCTGTGGTGCCTGACCGGCGGACCCGCGGCGCCGTGGAGCGGCCGCTGGGCACGCTGCTGGCCGCCGTGGGGACGACGACGTTGCTCCTGGCCGCGACCTGGTGGTTCCTGGACCGCATGGTCCGCTCCGGCATGAGGGGCCTCGCGGTCTGGATAGCCGGTGGATACCTTGCGAAGGTGGCGGTCCTGGCGCGTGCGGCTCCTCGGTGGACGGTCCCTGGGACTGCGACATCGAGGTGATTGGGGTCTCAGCCATCGCTGCGATCCTGGTGGGGATGTTCGCCGAGGCGACCGTCCTGTCACAGGCTCGAATCCTTGTGGTGGAGCCGAACAAGGATGATTCGGCGGACCGTCCCTGACCGGCGGGCAGGGGTGGGCGCAAGGCGTCGTGACTGTAGTGGGTCACGATAGGGCGTCTGGTTTGCTTCGTGAGACCCTGCTGAGGCGCTAGCATGGCCTGTGATCAGCAGGCCTGTCGGACAGGCCTCGAGGCGTGAGAGACATCGGGAGGATCTCCTGTCACCAGCACCGTCACCGAGAACGGCACGGCGGCCGACGACGTCGCCGTGCCGCGGACGGCTGACGCCAAAGCCGTTCGTCAAAGCCGCTGTGGTGCTGGGGGCTCCTGATCGTCCTGGTTGCGGTGATCGCGAAGACCGCGGTGCCCGCCCTCACCGTCGCGGAGGGCCACGAAACTTCGAAGCCCGGTGCTGGGGACTTCTTCCCGTCGCGATCTTCGGTGAGGGGACTCTCCTGGAGTTCAACCGGCTCACCCTCGTCCGCGTTGTCATGGCGGTTGCCCTGTGCCTGACGGCGGGAGCGGTCGCCAGCCGGATCAAGATCGTCCCCAGGCGCAGCCAGGCCCTGCTGGAGATCATCGCCGACTTCGTGCGCAGCAATGTGGCCTTCACGCTCCTGGGCAGAAGAACGGCCGCCGCTTCGCCCGTTGCTGGGAACCCTCTTCCTGGGCGTGCTCGCCATGAACCTCGCCGGCGTCATCCCCGGCCTCAACATCGCCGCCTCCTCGGTGGTGGCCGTCCCCATGGTGTTCGCGGCCCTGACCTACGTCACCTTCATCGGCGCCGGCATCAGGGGAGCAGGGGTCGGGCACTTCCCTCGCCTCCCAGCTCTTCCCGCCAGGGCCTGCAAGGTGATGTATCTGCTCATCACTCCCATCGAGTTCCTCTCGAACTTCATTGTGCGGCCGGTGACGCTCACGCTGCGTCTGCTGTGCAACATGGTCTCCGGGCACATGCTGCTCGGCATGACCTTCTTCGGCACCACCAGCCTGCTCCTGCACCTTCAGGCATCCTCGACGATCAGCCTCCTGACCGGCGCGGCCATGATCGTGATGACCCTGTTCGAGGTTTTCGTTGCGGTCCTGCAGGCCTACATCTTCACCATCCTCAGTGCCGTCTACATCAAGCTCTCCATCGAGGCCCACTAGACGCTCCCGGTGCGTCGCCCCAAGCCCTCTTCCACCGACCCCCACCTGCGCCATCCGGCGCCAGAAAAGAAGAACCACATATGACCTCCGCTGCTCTCGCATACGTCGGCTGCAGCCTGGCCACGCTCGGCCGGGCATCGGCATCAGAATCATGGTCAGCAAGACCCAGGAGGTACAGCCCGTCAGCCCGAGGTGGCCGGACGCCTGTTCTCAACATGATCATCGGCGCGGGCATGGTCGAGGGCCCTGGCCCTCATCGGCTTCGTTATCCCGTTCGTTGTCAAGTGATGCTTCCCCTGGCCAACGAGGGCGGGCAGGGCGAGGCATGGCCTTCATCCTGCCCCACGCCCATGAGATCTTCTGGTCTGCGGTCGTCCTCCTGCTCATCCTCCTGGTGGTGGGCCGCTACGCCCTGCCCCGGCTCTACGCCGTGCTGGACGAGCGGGCCCAGCGCATCCAGGAGGGCCTCGACCTGGCCGACAAGGCCAAGCAGGACCAGGCCGACGCCGAGAAGCGCGCCACCCGGCTCGTGGACGAGGCCCGTCGCGAGGCCGCCCGCATCCGCGACAACGCCCAGGGCGAGGCCAAGGAGATCGTCGCCAAGGCCCGCACCGACGCCCAGGCGGAGGCCGCCGGCATCATCGAGGGCGCTCAGCGTCAGATCCTGGCCGAGAAGCAGGCCGCGCAGATCTCGCTGCGCACCGACGTCGGCATGCTCGCCTCCACCCTGGCCGAGCGCATCGTTGGTGAGCAGCTGAGCGACACCGCCCTGTCTGAGCGGGTCATCGACCGCTTCCTCGACGAGCTCGAGACCATGGAGCCGGTCGAGGGGCTCGACGCCAGCGCCTCCTCTGCGGAGGCGACGCGGTGAGACAGGAACTGCCGCCACCCGTGAGACCGTGAGCCAGGGCCTGGGGCCCGGTGCTCACGGCCGCAGGGCGTCGAGGGCCAGGAGCTGGGTCGCCCGAGATCCTCGCCCTGGCTCACCAGGTCGCCGTCCACTCGCTGCCCGCTCCGCTGACCGGCCCGGGCCGCGAGGCCCGAGACAAAGGTGGCCCTGGCCCGCCGGCTCTTCACCCGGCACCGTGGACGAGCGCGTCGTCGACCTGCTCAGCGCCATGGTCCGCGGCCGCTGGTCCAAGGCAGTCGACCTGGTCTCCGCCCTCACGACCTGGGCATCGAGGGCGATCCTCGCCGGTGCTCACGCGGGCGGCTCGGCGGAGGAGATCGAGCAGCAGCTCTTCGGGGTCCACGAGCAGATCGCCGACAACCGCGAGCTGCGCGAGGCCTGGCCCCCTCGCGCCGAACCAGCACCGAGGCCCGGGTCCCGCCTGGCGAGGGCGTCTTCGCCCCCACATCAGTGCCCCGCCATGAGCCTGGTGGACTGGTGCGTGCGCCACCACGCCGAGGGCGGTCCGCTGCGCAACCTGCGCCGCGTCGTCGAGCTGGCCGCCGAGATGCGCCAGCGCACCATCGTCGACGTCGTCACCGCCATCCCCATGACCTCGGCTCCAGGAGGGCGCCTGCGCACCATCCTGGAGCGCCGCCTGAGCACCAGGATCGACCTCAACTGCGAGGTCGACCCCACGGTCATCAGCGGGCCCGCATCTCGACGCGGAACTACGTCATGGACCGCACCGTGCGCAGCGCCGTCGCCGAGCTGCGCACCCGGCTGGCAGGGCTAGCCCGCTGATCGCACGCCGACCCACAACTTCACCACCCACCCGCGCCGTCGTCGCTCCGCCCAGCGCCGCCCGGCCCCAGAACGCAACCAGCAAGGGAGACGGATGGCAGAGGCTGACCATCAGGCCCCGAGGAGATCCGCTCGGCCCTGAACGAGTTCGCCGAGTCCTACAAAGCCCGCCGAGGTCGCGGCCGAGGAGGTCAGGCACGTCGTCTTCGCCGCTGACGGCATCGCGCACGTCGAGGGCCTGCCCGGCGTCATAGCCAACAGAGCTGCTCACCTTCGAGGACGGCACCGCCGGCAGCCGCCATGAACCTCGAGGCGCCAGATCGGCGTCGTCGTCCTGGGATCCTTCGACGGCATCGACGAGGCCAGGTCGTGCGCCGCACCGGCGAGGTCCTCTCCGTGCCCGTGGGCGACGCCTACCTGGGCCGCGTCGTCGACCCGCTGGGCGGCCCATCGACGGCCTGGGCGAGATCGAGGCCGAGGACGCCGCGCCCTGGAGCTCAGGCCCCGGCGTCATGGCCCGCAAGTCCGTCCACGGGCCCTCAGACCGGGCTCAAGGCCATCGACTCGATGATCCCGATCGGCCGCGGCCAGCATCAGCTCATCATCGGCGACCGCCAGACCAGCAAGACCGCCATCGCCCTGGACACCATCCTCAGCCAGAAGGAGGCCTGGGGTCCGGCGACCCGAACAAGCAGGTGCGCTGCATCTACGTGGCCACCGGCCGAAGGGCTCCACCATCGCCGCCGTGCGCCGCCACCCTGGAGGAGCGCGGCGCCCTGGAGTACACCACCATCGTGGCCTCCCCGGCCTCCGGCCAGCCGGCTTCAAGTACCTGTCGCCCTACACGGGCTCGGCCATCGGCCAGCACTGGATGTACCAGGGCAAGCACGTCCTCATCGTCTTCGACGACCTGTCCAAGCAGGCCGAGGCCTACCGCGCCGTCTCCCTGCTGCTGCGCCGTCCGCCGGGCCGCGAGGGCCCTACCCCGGTGACGTCTTCTACCTCCACTCGCGCCTGCTGGAGCGCTGCTCCAAAGCTCTCCGACGAGGCTGGGGCGGGCTCCATGACCGGGCTGCCGATCATCGAGACCAAGGCCAACGACGTCTCGGCCTACATCCCCACCAACGTCATCTCCATCACCGACGGGCAGATCTTCCTCCAGTCCGACCTGTTCAACGCCGACCAGCGCCCCGCCGTCGACGTCGGCATCTCCGTGTCCCGCGTGGGCGGCGCCGCTCAGGTCAAAGGCCATGAAGAAGGTCGCTGGAACCCTCAAGATCACGCTGGCCCCAGTACCGCTCCATGCAGGGCCTTCGCCATGTTCGCCTCCGACCTGGACGCCGCCACCCGCGCCCAGCTCACCCGCGGCGAGCGCCTCATGGAGCTGCTCAAGCAGCCCCAGTACACGCCCTACCCGGTGGCCGAGCAGGGTCGCCAGCGTCTGGGCCGGCACCAAGGGCTACCTCGACGACATCGACGTCTCCGACGTCCTGCCCTTCGAGGCCGCCTTCCTGGACCACCTGCGGCGCAACACCGACATCCTCGACACCATCAGGTCCACCGGTCAGCTCACCGACGAGACCGAGGAGCCCTGGTCAAGGCCGTCGAGGCCTTCCGACGCACCTTCGCCTCCGGTGAGCAGATGCTGGGCGCCCAGGTCGCCGAGCCCGAGGAGGAGCCCGCCGCCGAGAGGACCACCGAGCAGCTCGTGGTCAAGAGGGGCTGACGTGGCAGGGAAACCAGCGCGTCTACAAGCAGCGCATTCGATCGACCCAGACCCTCCAGAAGGTGTTCCGGGCGATGGAGCTCATCGCCTCGTCCCGGATCGGGCAGGCGCGCCGCAACGCGCAGGAGGCCTCGCCCTACGATCACGCCCTGAGCCAGGCGGTGGCCGCGCTGGGGACCTACTCCCGCTTCGAGCACCCCATCACCCAGGGCGCACCGACACCAAGCGCGTGGCGATCCTCGTGGTCACCTCCGACCGCGGCATGGCCGGCGCCTACTCGGCCACCATCCTGCGCGAGACCGGCCGCCTCATCGAGGAGCTGGTCAAGGACGGCAAGGAGCCGGTGATCTTCACCTTCGGCCGGCGCGCCCTAGAGCTACTTCAGCTTCCGGGGCACGCCGATCGAGTTCTCCTGGACCGGGCAGTCGGACCGCCCCAGCGACGAGGCCATCGAGGAGGTGGCCACCACCCTGCTGGACTACTTCCTCCAGCCGGCCGAGGCAGGCGGCGTGGCCGAGGTCCACATCGTCTTCACCCGCTACGTCTCGATGGTCTCCCAGGTCCCCGAGGTGCGTCGCATGCTGCCGCTCAAGGTGGTCGACGTCGAAGGGGCCGGCGAGCTCGACGACGCCGGCAACGAGGCCCTGGAGAAGGAGCTGGAGGCCAAGCGCGGCAGCTCCATGCCGCTGTACGAGTTCGAGCCCAACTCCTCCGAGGTGCTCGACGCCCTGCTGACCCGCTACATGGGCTCGCGCATCCGCAACGCCCTGCTGCAGTCGGCCGCCTCCGAGCTGGCCAGCCGCCAGCAGGCCATGCACACCGCCACGGACAACGCCGAGGACCTCATCATCACCTACACCCGCCTGGCCAACGCGGCCCGCCAGGGCGACATCACCAGGAGATCACGGAGATCGTCTCGGGTGCCGACGCCCTAGGGGTCCGAATAGACCGGGCAGCCCCGACGTCGTCGAGAACCCCCACAGACTCACCTCACCGAGCAGGACCCCTCTCAGCTCTGGAAGATACGGAAGAACGCACATGGCTGACACCACCACCCCAGGGACGAGGACGCATCACCCGCATCATCGGCGCCGTCGTCGACGTCGAGTTCCCGCCAGATGCGATCCCGGCGATGTACAACGCCCTCAAGGTGACCGTCCAGGCCACCAGCGCCGGCGAGGAGCCCCACGAGATCACCCTGGAGGTCGCCCAGCACCTGGGTGACAACATCGTGCGCACGATCTCCCTCAAGCCCACCGACGGCCTCGTGCGCGGCACGGGTGCGCGACGCCAGCGCGCCGATCTCCGTGCCCGTGGGCGACGTGACCAAGGGCCACGTCTTCAACGTCACCGGCGACGTCCTCAACCTCGGCCCCGGCGAGCAGCTGGAGATCACCGAGCGCTGGCCCATCCACCGCCAGCTGGCCTTCGACCAGCTCGAGTCAGGAGCAGATGTTCGAGACCGGCATCAAGGTCATCGACCTGCTCACCCCTACGTGCAGGGCGGCAAGATCGGCCTGTTCGGCGGCGCCGGCGTGGGCAAGACCGTCCTCATCCAGGAGATGATCCAGCGCGTGGCCCAGAACCACGGCGGTGTCTCCCGTGTTCGCCGGCGTGGGGAGCGCACCCGTGAGGGCAACGACCTCATCGTCGAGATGGACGAGGCCGGCGTGTTCGACAAGACCGCCCTGGTCTTCGGCCAGATGGACGAGCCGCCGGGCACGCGTCTGCGCGTGGCCCTGTCCGCCCTGACGATGGCCGAGTACTTCCGCGACGTCCAGCACCAGGACGTGCTGCTGTTCATCGACAACATCTTCCGCTTCACCCAGGCCGGCTCCGAGGTCTCACGCTGCTGGGCCGCATGCCCTCGGCCGTGGGCTACCAGCCCAACCTGGCTGACGAGATGGGCCAGCTCAGGGGCGCATCACCTCCGCCGGCGTACTCCATCACCTCCCTGCAGGCGATCTACGTGCCCGCCGACGACTACACCGACCCGGCGCCGGCCACGACCTTCGCCCACCTGGACGCCACCACCGAGCTCAGCCGTGAGATCGCCTCGCGAGCATCTACCCGGCCGTGGACCCGCTGACCTCCACCTCGCGCCTGCTGGCGCCGGGTTACGTGGGCCAGGAGCACTACGACGTCGCCACCCGCGTGAAGTCCATCCTCCAGAAGAACAAGGGCTCCAGGACATCATCGCGATCCTCGGCGTCGACAGAGCTCGGCGAGGAGGACAAGGTGACGGTGGCCCGCGCCCGCCGCATCGAGCAGTTCCTGTCCCAGAACACCTACATGGCGGAGAAGTTCACCGGCGTGGCCGGCTCCACCGTGCCGCTGTCGGAGACCATCGAGGCCTTCCGCCGCATCTGCGAGGGTGACTACGACCACCTGCCGGAGCAGGCCTTCTTCAACATCGGTGGCATCGAGGACCTCGAGCGTCGCGCCGCCGAGCTCAACGCCTGAGTCGTTAGGATCCGGGTAGAACCGGGCGCAGGAAAGGAGGGGACATGGCCTTACATGTTGAGGTGGTCTCGCCGGCAGGGCGAGGCCTGGACCGGTGAGGCGACGCAGGTCTCCGTGCCCCTGATTAACGGGGAGCTGGGGATCCTGCCGGGTCGTCAGCCCCTCGTGGCGGTCCTGGGGGCCGGTCCGGTGCGACTGAGTCCCATCGACGGCGAGATGTGCAGCATCGAGGTGTCCGGCAGCTTCTGCTCCGTGGACCACGACGTCATCACGATCGCCGCCGACCACGTGAAGCAGGGGCGCGGAGGCCTGAGGTCATAGGGGCAGCACGTGTGGATGGTCGTGGCGATTGCCGTCACCGTCCTCGTGCTGCTGGCAGGCGGGTTCCTGCTGCGTCTGCGCTACCTGGCCGGGCAGGTCGGCTCCTTCGAGTGCGCCCTGCGCCCCGCGGGGCGCAGCGCTGGCTGAGCAGGGGTCGCCTCCTTCCGGCTCGACTCCCTGGAGTGGTATCGCCTCGTGTCCTTCTCCACCAGGCCGTCGCGATCATGGAGCCGCTTGAACCTGGAGCTCTCCGAGGCGCGGCGCCGCCGGAGCAGGGCGCGTCGTCGAGGTGCACTGCGTGGACGCCACCCGCAGCCCTGAGGGGCTTCGACCTGGCCATGATGGAGGGTCCCACTCGGCGCTGATCGCCTGGGTGGAGTCCGCCGCCCCTGAGCAGCCCCGGCTCTTCTGAGGACCCGACGCCAGGGCTCATCGGCCGGATCGGCGACGTACTTTTCAGCCGAGGACTGCGTTTTCCTCCAGGCCACTGGGGTCCGCCCCCAGTCATCTGGAGGACATCGCGAGTCCTCGATCACGAAGTACGTTCTCGACGGTGGAGCAGGGAGGTGAGGCCGGCGGGTGACACGATGCTCAGGCCCGCCGGCCCCGGTGTCGCGCCGAGCCGGGCCCGCCCGCTAGGGGTGGACAGGTGCGCCTCGTTGTGCCTCCTGCTCCGTCGACTACTCCGGCCGCCTGGACGCCCACCTGCCCCGGGCCACCCGCGTGCTCATGCTCAAGGCCGACGGCTCGGTCCTCATCCACTCCGACGGCGGCTCCTACAAGCCCCTGAACTGGATGAGCGCCCCGGCCCGCCTGGCCGTCACCGAGCCGGACGAGGAGGCCGCCGCCGACGGCGTGCGCGAGGTCTGGGAGGTCAGCGCCACCAAGACCGACGACCGCCTCATCATCCGCCTCTTCGAGACCATCTCCGACGTCAGCCACGAGCTGGGCGTGGACCCCGGGCTCACCAAGGACGGCGTCGAGGCCCACCTCCAGGAGCTCCTGGCCGAGCAGATCGAGGTCCTGGGCGCCGGCTACCGCCTAGTGCGCCGCGAGTTCCCCACCGCCATCGGCCCGGTCGACATCATGGCCAAGGACGCCGAGGGCCGCTCCGTGGCCGTGGAGATCAAGCGCGTCGGCGGGATCGACGGCGTCGAGCAGCTCACCCGATACCTCGAGCTCCTCGACCGCGACCCGCTGCTGACCCCCGTCCAGGGCGTCTTCGCCGCCCAAACCATCAAGCCCCAGGCCCGCGTCCTGGCCGAAGACCGCGGCATCCGCTGCGTCACCCTCGACTACGACGCCATGCGCGGCATGGACGACCCGAGCTCCCGCCTCTTCTAAGGAGACTGCCGTGCCCGCCGCCCGCGCCTCCTCAGCGCCGCTGCCGACCGAGGTGAGCCTGGCCCGCATCATCTCCCAGGGCCTCGTCCCGGCCACCGCCGCGCCCGACGTCGTCGCGGCAGTGTCCCGCCAGCTCGCCATCCAGGGCCAGCAGGTCTCCGCCGTCCCGCACGCCCCTGCTCGTGCGCGCCCCGGCCGCCACCCCGGCCGACGTCGATGCCGCCTTCGCACGAGGCGACCTGGTTCGCTCCTGGCCCATGCGCGGCACCGTCACATCACCACCGCCGCCGACCACCACTGGCTGCGCGCCGCCCTCATGCACCGCACCGACGCCTGGGTGCGGAACAGCGGAAGGCTTACGGCGTCGATACCGCCCTGTGCGAGCGCGCCGCCGAGGTGGCCCTGGACCTCATCGAGGACCAGGGCCCGCTGATGCGCTCGGTGCTGCTGGCGGCCTGGCAGGGAGGCCGGCCTCATGGAGGCCTTCCGCGGTGAGGACGTCTCGGCCTACCGGCGCCGCCACCTCCTGGTGCGCCTCCAGCGCGAGGGGATCCTCGTCCAGGGGCCGCGGTCCGGCAACGAGCACCTCGTCATGGACGCACGCGACCTGCCCGACGCCGACTCCGGGCCCGCCGGAGCAGGCGTCGCCCACGGCAGGGACTGGCCACCGCGCCGCCTGCGCGCACATCGCCTACCGCTACGCGGCCAGCCACGGCCCGGTCAGCGCCGAGGACCTGGCCCGCTGGACCACACTGCCCAAGACGCAGGCCGCCCGCGCCCTGGAGGACGCCGTCGAACTGGGGGAGGAGCAGGCCCCAGCCGCGGTTAATGCTGCCGGCGAGCCGGCCGGGCCCCGTGTCCCGCTCGTGCGCGCAGTCGCCGAGGGTGGGACCCGCGGAGGCCTGCGCCCGCTCGGCCCCGGCGAGTCGGCCCCGAAGACCGGCCTGCTCTACATGCGCGCCGACCTGCCCGACATGCTGTCCGCCCACCGCGGCGCCGCGCAGGCCACGCACTTCCTGGGCTCCTTCGACGAGCTGCACGTGGGCTACAAGGACCGCTCCTGCCTCACCGATGACGACGGCGAGCGCCTCATCTGCCCGGCGAGCAACGGCATGTTCCGCCCGATCCTGGTGGACCGCGGCCGCCTCGTCGCCGTGCGGCCGGTCGGGGAGGGCCTGCTGTGGAAAGGCGGGGCGGCGCCGTCGGCGCGCGTGCAGCGCGACGTCAACCGGGCCGTCTCCCGCATGGAGCAGCGCCTGGCCGGGTGAGCGGGCGTAGCCGATACCCGCCCGCGCAGTGTGGGAGGAGACGCCCCGAAGGAGGTTGTCTGATGTCTGAAGTGGTGACAGAATCCGACTCATGAGCAACGAAGCCATGCAGGTCCGCGCACTGCGAGGACGCGTCGTCACCCCCGACCACATCATCGACGACGGGGCGGTCGTCCTGTCGGGATCCCACATCGCGTGGGTCGGGCCCGCTGACCAGGCCGCACGGGCCGGCTTCGCAGACGCCGTCGAGCAGGCTCAGGCCGCACCCGAGGGCGGCTACCTTCTGCCGGGCCTGGTGGACGTCCACTGCCACGGTGGGGGCGGTGAGTCCTTCCCCAACGCCGAGACCGCCGAGCAGGCCATGGTCTCCGTGCTCGAGCACCGCCGCTTCGGCACCACCTCGCTCGTGGCCTCCTGCGTGACGGCCGCCCCCGAGGTCCTGCGCGCACGCACCCGGGTCCTGGCGGGGCTGTGCGAGGACGGCGAGCTCGCCGGCATCCACTTCGAGGGGCCCTTCGTCTCGGTGGAGCGCTGCGGCGCCCAGGACCCCACCTACATCATCGACCCCGACGCCGACCTGACCCGCGAGCTCATCGAGGCTCGGCGGCGGGCACGTCGTCACCATGACGATCGCCCCGGAGAAGCCCGGCATCACCGGCGACGACGGCGTCAACGCAGCCCTCATCGAGGGCGGGGCGCTGCCCTCCTTCGGGCACACCGACTCCGAGGCCGCCCCCGTGCGCGCCGCCCTGGCCGACGCCGCCGCCCGCATCGCCGAGCGCCTCGAGGCCGGCAAACCGGTCCGTGCGCCGCGCTCGACCGCCACCCACCTGTTCAACGGCATGCGCCCCATGCACCACCGCACGCCCGGGCCCGTGCCCGAGTTCCTGGCGGCCGCCCAACGCGGCGAGTGCGTCCTGGAGATGATCGGCGACGGCGTGCACCTCAGCCCCGCCATCGTCCTGGACATGTTCGAGACCCTGGGGCGTGACAACGTCGTCCTGGTCACCGACGCCATGGCGGCGGCCGGCATGGCCGACGGCGACTACGTGCTCGGCTCCCAGCCGGTCACCGTGGCCGACGGCGTCGCCCGCCTCACCGAGGGCGGCGCGATCGCCGGGGGGACCGCCCACCTCATCGACGTCGTGCGCACCACCTGGCAGGGGGGAGTCGACCTGGTCGACGCCGTCTACGCCGCCAGCGTCCAGGGCGCCCAGGTCCTCGGCGACTCAACTGTGGGGGCGCTGCGGGCGGGCCTGTGGGCCGACGTCGTCGTCACCGACGCGGAGCTGCGGCCCGTCACCGTGCTGCGCCGCGGCGAGGCGGTGGAGCCCGCCGCCTGATCCTCCCGCACCACCGGCCCACGCGGGCCCCAGCAGACTCTTGTCATGTGGGAGCCGTTCGCCCCGACCTGAACCGCCAGGTCGGGGCGAACGTGTGGTGCGGGTGGGCTGTGCGCCTGGCCCGGGCAGGCCCAGGAGGCGGCGGGTGTAGATGGCCTGGCCGGAGTGCTGAGCGGCGTCGTCAATGACTGAGGCCAGGCGGACAGCCCGAGTGACGGGCGGGTCCCAGGACTCGTCGACGATGTCGTCGAGCGACTCCGGCGTGAGGGAGCGCAGGTAGGTGGTGGCCAGGGTGTAGGCGTCGTCGAGGTAGGCGAAGAGGATGCTGAGGTCGCCGACGACGACCTGGGCGGCCTGCTCGGGCGTGTGGCGCCAGTCCTCGGTGTCGTCGGGCAGGGGCAGGGCGAAGCGCTCGCGGTGGCCGCCGGTGACCCAGACGGGTTCGACGCCCGCCAGGGGTGCGACCTGAATGTCGAGCTCACGGGCCGTGTGCCAGGCCAGCCAGGTCAGGGAGTCGATGCGGGGCGCCAGGTCCGGGGCGGGCGGGTGTTGGCCTGCTCGAGCGTGACGCCATCGAAAGGCGCGGTCGAATCGCTCGCGGGACCGGGACAGGACGTCAATGAGCATCTCAAGAGTCGTCATGATGTCAGGCTACGTGGCGGGCCTGGGCGGCGGTGGGTTGTGGGGTCGTGGTGTCACGGTTGGCGACTTTTAGGGTGTCCGATGGCTGACGCGCTCGGGCCTGTGGGGCTCTGACCTGCGTATATGTGCCAGGAGGGACGGTGTCTGTGAGGGCTGGGGGTGGGTCGTAATAGTCGCCGATTGTGACACCTGTCGTCAGTGAGCGGCAGCCTGGTGCGGCTGCGTGCCTGGTGGCTGAAGCGTGGGCGTGTGCGTTGGGGTGTGGGGTTAGTGGCCTTGGGCTTCTTCTGCGTCGTCGGTGAGGTGGGTGATGATGCGGACCAGGTCGTAGGGGGTGGAGGTCTCGGTGGTGGTGATGGTGCCCTCGATGGGGTCGCCACTGGTCTCTCGCCGGCGGGGCGGTATCTGGTGGTCAGGTGGTGGTCAGGGTGGTGGTCACGCCGGTGGCGGTGTGCTGGTAGTGGTGGGTGACGGTCTGGTTGGGGTATGGGTGGCCGGGGTCGGTGGTGGTTGTGGTGGTGCCGTCTCCCCAGCCCCAGGTGTAGGAGGTGGGGGTGAACTCGACGTCGATGGTGGTGCCCAGGATGGTGGTGGTCTGGTAGCGCACGGCGGGGTTGGTGTAGACGATGAAGGCCTTGGAGATGATGACCTTGGGGTCCTGGGGGCTGACGCGTGATGCCTGAGCCGGAGGCGATCAGGGTGGCAGCCTGGCGGGTGGTGATGGTGACCGTACGAGGGCCACCACCGGTGGTGGGTTGGTCGGGCTGGCGGGGACGGTGGAGGGTGGCCAGGTTGCACTTGTACTTGTCCAGCCCGTACTCATCCTTCTCCGTGCGAGCATTCCTGGTGGGGCTGCTCGTCCCATGTCGAGTTGTCTTCGTACTGAGTTGTTACGCCGTCACCAGAGGAGCCTGAACCTGTATCCTCGGATTCGGGGTTGGAGGTTACTGATCTCGAGGCATGTCCAGCAATAGTGGTGTAATCGTCTGTCGCCTGTGTGTCCCAACTCAATTCACCCTCTCCGGTTTCCTCGGCTAATGAGGGGAAGTGAGGAATGTGAAAAACGCTATTGCGAAGATGGATGCCGTCGTGAGTGTGTGTTTCATTGTGTTTTCTCTACTTCCACTCCACCAACTAGCCAGCGGCCATTCATGTAATGAACTGCGAAGTTGAGTGTCTGACCTTGCATCGCTTCAGGTTATCTGAGTTTCTGTCCCTCCTTTAGGGGTGACTTATCTGTTCGCCGTGATCGGCGATTACTTTGATTCTGTTGTATTCGTAGCCGTCGAGTTTTTCGTAGTAGGTTAGATCGGTTATGGTTTTGTTCCCATCTGTCGGCCCAACCGCCACTGTTGTGGAGCGTGGTGGCATTGTTGATCGTTGATTGGCAGAACTTGCAGCGGTCGTCACTCATGGCGGCGAACTCGGTGGTGTTGCCGGTCATGAAGGCGTAGCGGTAGAGGTCGAGGAGTAGCCGACGCTGGCTGCTGCGCCCTCGGCGCTCTCCTCGTTCAGCTGCGGGGGCTTGGCGGGGGCGGGTTCGGCCAGGGCGGCGTCGCGCTTGGCGCGCAGCTCAGGGGTCAGGGCCGCTTCGCGCGAGGCGGTCGCGCTGGCGTTGGCGTCCGCAATCCCCTTCTCCGCCCGGGCAATAGCTGCCGACGCGCTGGCGCTGGCGCTCGCACTGGCCTCCGCCTTGGCGTCCCTCACCGAGCAGGCCGCCACCCCAGCGCCAGCACACACACCGCCACCAGCCCGGCCACACCCTCCGGCGTCCGAAACGAGCTCCGGGTCGGGGTTTGCGCCCTACCAATAGGTCTCCACTCGACCGCCCTGGACTATTTGCTGGAGCCTGTTGCTCCGCGTGTCCGCCGATGCTGTCGAGGTTCAGCTCGGCCTGCCGGTCGTGCGCGCCGGAGCGTTGCATTGGTGGGGTTGAGCGACCGGTGCCCGGAACCAGCCGCCATACGCCCGAGGGCTTGGGAAATCGTAGGGATGCACTCATCACGGAAGCCTCCTCGCCACCGAAACAACTCGTACCCCGCCCGGCCGGGCGACACTGCCCGTCCAAGCGGTGTATTGACACTACCTGCCTCAACGCCCCCGCACCAGACCCAAAGAAGGCTCTGTGGAAAACCCCGGACCAGGACGACTGGGCTCATCCCCGCGCGCCCGCCCACATCAGGGTCGCCAGGACCGGATCCGGCGAGCCTTCTTGAGTTTTTCCAGCAGGTCGGTCACGGGGTAGTTCACCTACCAGGCAGCGCGCTCGAGCTCATCAATGCGCCCTCATCAATGCGTCAGGCGACCCTGTCCGTGTCCCTCAACGACACCGCCGAGGCGTGACATGCCCAGAATCTGCGCCGGATCCGCCTGCTCACTCCGACCTTCGCCGCATCGACACGGGCATTCCCTGTCGACGATGTACGCCAGCATCTCTTCCCGCCCCGCCCGGCTGGAAGAGGGCGGCGGATTGTCGAGACAGCCGCTCGCGCCCCTTGCCTTCTGCTTGACGTTATGGCCAACGTCCCGGACGTTGTGCCATCCGAGTCGCCCACGTCACCGTCCGGCCTCTATCTGGACGGTGACGGGCAACCCCACCCCGACCCTGCTCAGGCGAAGACGACGGTGCGGTGCCCGTTGAGCAGCACCCGGTGCTCGGTGTGCCAGCGCACCGCCTGCGCCAGCACTCGGCGCTCGACGTCCTGCCCCTTGGCCTGCAGCATGGACACGGAGTCCTCGTGTCCGGCCCGCGTCACGTCCTGCTCGATGATCGGCCCCTCGTCGAGGTCCGCCGTCACGTAGTGCGCCGTCGCCCCGATGAGCTTGACCCCGCGCTCGTGCGCCTGGGCGTAAGGACGCGCCCCCTTGAAGGACGGCAGGAACGAGTGGTGGATGTTGATGACGCCTCCGTGCAGCCGCTCGCACAGGGCGGGGGAGAGGATCTGCATGTAGCGGGCCAGCACCACCAGCTCGACGTCGAGGGAGTCCACCAGCCCCAGCAGCTCGGCCTCGGCGGCCTCCTTGGTCTCCTTGGTGACCGGGATGTGGTGGAAGGGCACCCCGTAGAACTCGGCGACGTCCCGCAGCGTCTCGTGGTTGCCCACCACGCCGACGACGTCGACCGGCAGTCCCCTGGCTGCGGGCCCGGAAGAGCAGGTCGGTCAGGCAGTGCCCCTCCTTGGAGACCATGATGAGGGTGCGCATGGCGCGCCCCACCTCATCGAGGCTCCACTCCATCTCGTACTCGCCGGCCAGCTCGGCCAGGTCCTTCTCCAGCTCCACGCGCGGCACGGTGGTGAGCACCTGGACCCGCATGAAGAACAGGCCCGGTCGAGGAGTCCCCGAACTGCTTGGACTCGGTGATGTTCCCGCCGCGGCGCGCCAGCGTGCCGGTGACCGCGTGGACGATCCCTGGGCGGTCGGGGCAGGACAGGGACAGGACCAGGTGGGCGGCGGAGTCGGTGTGCGCCGTGGAATGAGCCATGGCCTCAGCCTAGTCGGCGCTCGCGCCACTTGACGACGGCGAGCATCAGCCAGGTGGTCACGATGAAGGGCCAGGTGTAGGTCGGCACCGGGATCTCCGTGAAAAGCCGGTCCACGACGACGGTCAGCACCGATCCCACCACCGCCAGCACCCAGGCCCGCCTCCCGGGAGGCAGGAGGACGACGCCGATCGCGATCGCCGTCAGGCACGGCGAGTATCCGCCCAGTCCGTGCGCCGCCTGGCCGGCGGGAACGAGCGCCAGCGTTGCTGCCGTCCCGACGACGCTGCCCAGCAGCGCCGCTGCCCCGACTCTCCACCCGGCGATGAACAGCCCGGCCAGGATCAGCACCCCGCCGACCCAGGAATCGACGAGCACCACCTGGGACTCTCCCGTCAGCACCGCCTCCGGGACCAGCCAGGCCGTCGCCCCACTGACCGGCGCCGGATCCGGCACCATCGGCGCATCGATCGCCCTGAGCAGAGCGGTCAGCAGTCCGGAGACGATGCAGAAAGGAGCCGTGAGCGCCGGGAGCCCGACCGGGGCGAGGGCGCGCTCCAGGGCGCGGTGGACCGCGGGGCACGCTGCCGCCCCGACCACGGTGACCAGCGTCGCCGGCCAGAAAACCCCCATAGCGGCCCAGGCCGCCGCTCCCACCAGCGCCCCGTTGTAGCCCTGGAGTCCGTCACGCACACGCAGATCCAGCAGCCTGGCCGCCACCGTTGACACCGTCGTCCCGAGGATCACCTGAAAGGCCATGAGCGGTGAGTAGACGGCGATACCGGCCACGATGAGCAGTCCGGTGAGCGCCCGGGGCTGAAGGAAGATCTGCCCCACCCCGCGCCCCAGTGCGCCCACGCCGGACGAGACGATCGACGGGACGGCCGAGGTGCCGGCTCCGTCAGCCGGGCGGTGGGACTGGTGAACAGATGACTCAGGCATGAGGGGCTCCGATCGGTAGAGACTCGGGAGGTGCCCGCCGCCCAGGCGAGCGGGCTGTTGCTAGTACTTGCGCAGGTTGAGCCTCGGCGCGCCGAACCACTGGCCGCGCAGAAGCTCGCTGATGTCGAGCATGAGATCGGTCAGACGGGTCGTGTCATCGCCCAGCGCCCGGGCGATGAAGCCGGGGCCCTGCACCCGCGTCACTGCGCCGCGCACGCCGTCGACCTCCAGCATCTGGGCCACGTCATTGACGAGGGCGTCATCGACCCGGGCGTCGAGCACCGTGAAGGAGGCCAGGTGGCTGTGCCCCTCCAGGCCTCCCAGCCCCGCCAGCCCGGCCTCACCGGGGACCAGGCGCAGGTTGTCGACGACGGCGCACCGCCCACCGACACGGATGTCGGTGCGCATCCGCACGCAGTCGTAGCCGAAGGCCGAACCGTCCGGGGCCCATCCGGGGTGAGGACCTCCAGGGACATGAAGGTCGCCGTCGGGTCCATCTCAACCAGGGTGGTCTGCCGGTAGGAGGACTCCCGGTAGGCGATGACCTGGTCGGGAACGAGCTCCAGCACGGCCTGGGGCCCCAGGCTCACCCGGGTGTCCTGGCGGACCGGGCAGGTGGGGGTGCGGTAGATCTTCGTGGCCGCCTGGGTCGTCAGCACCGCCGAGGCCCCCTGGAGGACCTCGACCTCGGTGAGATAGGAGTCGCCGTCCAGGTACCCGCCTCCGGGATTGACCACGTAGTAGGTCACCTGCCCAGTCTCATCGAGGTACAGCGGGCGGAAGACCCTCAGTGCTCCCCGGTGGTACTGCTCGACGGCGATGCTCCGGTCCCCGCCCCGGGCGATCCGCAGGTGCAGCTCGCCGGTGGTGCTCACGACTCCAGGTCCGTCATGAGCACGTCATGGTGGATCCACTCGATGACCTGCTCCAGGCCCTCATCGGTCTTGAGGTTGGTGAAGCAGAAGGGCTTGTCACCCCGGAACACCTTGGAGTCGGCCTCCATGACCGCCAGGTCGGCGCCGACGTGAGGGGCCAGGTCCGTCTTGTTGATGACGAACAGGTCGGACTTAATCATCCCCTGACCGGCCTTGCGAGGAATCTTCTCGCCCTGGGCGACGTCGATGACGTAGATGGAGAAGTCGACCAGCTCGGGGGAGAAGGTGGCCGAGAGGTTGTCGCCTCCCGACTCCACGAACACCACCTCCAGGTCCGGGTGGCGCTCCACCAGCTCGGCGATCGCCGCCTCGTTCATGGAGGTGTCCTCACGGATGGCCGTGTGCGGGCAGCCCCCGGTCTCCAGCCCGACGATGCGGTCCACCGGCAGGACCCCCTGGGCTGCGAGGATCTTGGCGTCCTCGATCGTGTAGATGTCGTTGGTGACGGCGGCCATGGAGACCTCCTGGCTCATGGCCCGGGTGATGCGCTCGATGAGCTGGGTCTTGCCCGCCCCCACCGGGCCGCCCACCCCGATCCGGACCGGGCCGGGGTGGGAACGGTGCGCCGGCTGCTCGGGCGCGTCCGCGTGCTGCTGGCTGGTTGCTGCTGACATGAGAATCTCCTCACTGGCTCTTCAGGAAGGTCTTTCAGGACATGAACATGCGGGCCCGCTGGCGCTCGTGCCGCATCTGGCTGATCTCGATCCCGGGTGCGGCGGCCCCCAGGTCCATCTCGTCGAGGGTCCCCCGATCCGCCTGACCGCGGCGCGGACGTCGCCGCGCACCGAGGCGATGGCGCGCTGACCGGCGTCCTGCCCCAGGGGGATGGCTCGAACGGCGTTCTGCGTCAGCGAGATGACGCTGGACTGGAGGTAGGCCGCCGCGACCGCCGCCGGCGGCGCCCCCAGCGCGTAGCCGGCGATCGCCAGCACGATGGCGGGGTGGGAACGGCAGCCCCCGCTGCCCTTGGTGCCCCCGGTGTCCCCGGCGTTCCCGCTGCCCCCGGTGTCGATGAGCGCCGCGTATCGGCTCAGCAGCCTGCCGCCGTCGGTGCCCTCCAGGGCCAGGCGGGCGATGGTGAGCATCCTCCGCCCCATCGTCACCCCGGCCCGGCGTACCTGGATCGGCACCGCCTGAGCCACGAGAAGCGCATCGAGGTGCGCGATCGCCTCCCAGTCATCGGCCGCCACCGCCTCGAAGGCCAGCCGCAGCCCCAGCCCCTCGGAGAAGGTCAGCTGGGTGGACACGAGCGCGCGCAGCCAGGACACGAAGGTGGCCTCACCGTCCACGACGCCCTCGCAGATGTAGGTCTCCAGCCCGAAGGAGTGGGAGAAGGCGCCCGTGGGCAGCGCGGAGTCGCACAGCTGGGCCAGCGGCAGCTGCCAGCCGGCGGGCTCGCCCCACTGTGGGGCGGGAGTGTCAGTGAGTGTGCTCGGCATGACGGAAGGGGACGGGCATGGACCGCTCCATCCGCGCATGACGCACACCCAGGTGCTCCAGGTAGTGCTCGGCGGTGTGGTCGTACTGGATGACCATGACGCCGTCATGCCCCTCAAGGTCCGGGAAGGGCTCCTCCGGGCCCGAAGAACTGGGCGGGCAGGTGCCGGTTGCCCAGGTTGTGGGCGACGACCCCCATCTCGCGCACCGTGGCGGGCGCGATGACCAGAACATCGGTGGGCTCCAGGCGCACGACGACGATCCCGCGCTCGTTGCGAAGCAGGATGTCGCCCTCGCGCAGGTCCGGTGCGCCCGGCGCGAGCCGGATGCCGAGCTCGGTGCCGTGGTCGGAGCGCACTCGTTGGATGCGTTTCGTGAGGTCGGCCAGGGGGAGGACCACGTTCTCCACGTGCACGCCCTCCAGCTCCTCGCCGGGCAGGTCGTGGATATTGCCTGAGATGGACTCGATAATCATGAAGGCTCCGGGGGTGAGGGTTCAGAAGAGGAAGTAGCGCTGGGCCATGGCCAGGACGTGGGCGGGCTCGCAGGTGACCTTCTCGCCGTCGACGGTGACCTCGTAGGTCTCGGGATCGACGGTGAGCGCCGGAGTGGCGTCGTTGAAGGCCATGTCCGCCTTCGTCAGCCGCCTGACCCCGCGGGCCGGGCAGATCTTCTTGCGCAGCCCCAGGCTCTGGGGCACTCCCGCATCGATGGCCGCCTGGGACATGAAGGTGATCGAGTTCGACGCCGGCGCCGCCCCGTAGCCGCCGAACATGGTGCGCATGAGCGTGGGCTCGGGGGTGGGGATCGAGGCGTTGGCGTCGCCCATGACCGCCGAGGCGATCTGGCCGCCCTTGAGGATCAGGGACGGCTTGACCCCGAAGAAGGCGGGTTCCCACAGCACCAGGTCGGCCCACTTGCCCACCTCCACGCTGCCCACGACCTCGGCGATCCCGTTGGTGCGGGCCGGGTTGATCGTGTACTTCGACACGTAGCGCTTGATGCGCAGGTTGTCGCCGCCCTCCGGGTCTCCCGGCGAGCCTGCCGCGAGCCTTCTTCATCTGGTCGGCCACCTGCCAGGTGCGGATGACGACCTCGCCGACGCGCCCCATGGCCTGGGAGTCCGACGACGTCATCGAGAACACGCCCAGGTCGTGCAGCACGTCCTCGGCCGCGATCGTCTCCGGTCGGATGCGCGAGTCGGCGAAGGCGACGTCCTCCGGGATGGCGGGGTTGAGGTGGTGGCACACCATGAGCATGTCGAGATGCTCCTCAGCGGTGTTGCGCGTGAAGGGCAGCGTCGGGTTGGTCGAGGACGGCAGGATGTTGGGGTCCTGCGCCAGGGTGATGATGTCGGGGGCGTGACCGCCGCCGGCGCCCTCGGTGTGGAAGGTGTGGATGACCCTCCCGCCGATCGCGCGGCGGGTGTCCTCGACGAAGCCGCACTCGTTGAGCGTGTCGGTGTGGATGGCGACCTGCACGTCGAACTCGTCGGCGACCTTGAGGGCCTCGTCGATGACGGCGTGCGTGGCGCCCCAGTCCTCATGGATCTTGAAGCCGACCGCGCCGGCGCGCAGCTGCTCGGCCAGAGGTTCCCGGGCCGAGGCGTGTCCCTTGCCCAGCAGGCCGATATTCATGGGGAAGTCCTCGACGGCCTGAAGCATGCGGGCCAGGTGCCAGGCCCCGGGAGTGATCGTGGTGGCGTTGGTGCCGTCGGCCGGTCCCGTCCCTCCGCCGATCATGGTGGTCACGCCTGAGGCCAGGGCGGTGGCGACCTGGGTGGGGGAGATGAAGTGAATGTGGGAGTCGATGCCCCCGGCCGTCAGGATGCGGTGCTCGCCGGCGATCACCTCCGTGGAGGCGCCGATGACGATGTCGACGTCGTCCATGATGTCCGGGTTGCCCGCAGCGCCGATAGCGCTGATGACGCCGTCGCGGATGGCGACGTCGGCCTTGTAGATGCCGGTGTAGTCGATGATGATCGCGTTGGTGATGACGGTGTCGGGGATGCCCTCGTCCCGCGTGCGCTGGCCGTTGTGGCCCATACCGTCGCGGATGACCTTGCCGCCTCCGAAGACGGCCTCGTCGCCACGGTGGGTCAGGTCCCGCTCGATCTGGGCGAAGAGGTCGGTGTCGGCCAGGCGGACGGCGTCCCCGGTGGTGGGGGCCCGTACAAGGCTGCATGCTCCCGACGGCTGAGTTCCTTGCTCATGATGTGCTCCTGTGCTCTCAGCCCTCGACCGGGCCGTTCGTCTCGCCTGCCAGACCGAAGACCCTTCGTGCTCCCGCCAGCGCCACCAGGTGGACTGGTCGGGAGTCGCCCGGCTCGAAGCGAACCGCGGTTCCGGCCGGAATGTCGAGGCGGAAGCCACGAGCGGCCCGCCGGTCGAAGGACAGCGCGGAGTTGACCTCGGCGAAGTGGAAGTGCGAACCGACCTGAATGGGACGGTCCCCGGTGTTGAGGACGTCGAGACGGAGGGTGGGGCGTCCCTCGTTGATGGTGATGGTGCCGCCTGCGAGTCGGTACTCCCCGGGGATCATGGCAGGCTCCTGCGAATCGGGTCGTGAACGGAGACGAGCTTGGTCCCGTCGGGGAAGGTCGCCTCCACCTGGACCGCGCGGATCATCTCGGGGACTCCCTCCATGACGTCGTCGTAGGTCAGCAGGGTGGTCCCGTAGGCCATGAGATCGGTGACCGTGCGTCCCTTCGCGGGCCCCCTCGAGGATCTCAGCGGTGATGTAGGCGACTGCCTCAGGGATGATTGAGCCGGATACCCCTGTCCTTGCGTCTTCGCGCCAGGTCTGCGGCGACGACGATGAGTAGCTTCTCCTGCTCACGAGGGGTGAGGTGCATGGGGGCTCTCCCAGAGATGGATCCGGAGCGGGCGCATAGGCGCGAGCTTGTCCGCGCACGACGGACGCTTATAGGCAATGCCTGACATGTTGCAGAAATATTTCCGACTGTTGAGCGGCAAGGTTCTGGGTGCACCTGCCCCTCGTGGTTTTCCGCGTCATGGCGCGAGAGGGATGATTGTGGTTGACGTGCCATCGATCCTCGGCGACTGATGTCGATACTGAGGAAAAGAAGGGCCGGGATGCGTGCTGAGACGCATCCCGGCCCTGCGTGGGTGGTGGTCACCCTCAGCCCTGACGGGCCTTGAGGCGGGGATTCTTCTTGTTGATGACGTAGGTGTGGCCGCGGCGTCGGACCACCTTGGACCCCGGCTGCTTGGCCAGGGACCGGATCGAGGCACGAACCTTCATGTCGGCTCCTTTCCTTCTTCGTGTCCAGTGATGGCGGCGCGAGAGCAGGGATGAGGGGCGGTGGCGCCGATGAGCTTGACCCCGCGCTCGTGCGCCTGGTGGTAGGGCTTGGCGCCCTTGAAGGACGGCAGGAAGGAGTGGTGGATGTTGATGACGTTGCCGCGCAGCTTCTCGCACAGGGACTCCGAGAGGATCTGCATGTAGCGCGCGAGCACGACGAGCTCCACGCCGAGCTCGTCCACGAGCCCCAGCAGCTCGGCCTCGGCGGCCTCCTTGGTCTCCTTGGTGACCGGGATGCGGTGGAAGGGGACGCCGTAGAACTCGGCGACGTCCCGCAGCGTCTCGTGGTTGCCCACCACGCCGACGACGTCGACCGGCAGCCCCTGGCTGCGGGCCCGGAAGAGCAGGTCGGTCAGGCAGTGCCCCTCCTTGGAGACCATGATGAGGGTGCGCATGGCGCGCCCCACCTCATCGAGGCTCCACTCCATCTCGTACTCGCCGGCCAGCTCGGCCAGGTCCTTCTCCAGCTCCACGCGCGGCACGGTGGTGAGCACCTGGACCCGCATGAAGAACAGGCCCGACTCCTCGTCCCCGAACTGCGAGGACTCGGTGATGTTCCCGCCGCGCCGGGCCAGCGCCCCCGTGACCGCGTGGACGATGCCGGGGCGGCGGGGGAGGGCGCCGACGGCGTGGCGGGAGCCGTCGCGGTCACGGGTGCAGTCGTACTGCGCAGCCTACCCAGCCGCGCGGCGCCCCTCCGAGTCGGGGCGGCCTCCGCCCGCCCCGCCGTCGGGCCTCCCATAGCGCAGCGCTCCCGCCGCACCGAGGGCGCTGAGCCCGACGACGATGAGCCCCACCCCGCCGACGCCACAGACCGCCGTCGTCCCGTAGCCCGGATCGAGCATCTGGATCGCCACCGCCGCCGTGATGACGACCATGAGGGCCACCGCCACCGACTGGATCCGGCGCTCGCGCCGGGAGCGGGCGTGGATCGCGGCGATGAGCGAGCTCGCCGCGAAGTACAGGCCCACGAGCACGCTGAGGGCCTCCACCGTGTCTGTGAAGAGCCCCTCGGAGACGAAGAGCAGGCCCGTCCAGGCGACCGAGGCGGCCGTGACCACCGCCGTCGTCCAGGAGGTGGAGCGCAGGCGGCCCGCCCAGGAGGGGACCTGGCGGGCGTCGGCCATCGCCTCGATCCCGCGCGCCGTCGGCACGAGGGTGGAGCCCAGGCTCATGATCGCCGAGGAGACCACCGCGACGCGCACCACCAGATGCCCCGTCACGGGAGCGGGGTCGACGGCGCTGTACGCCGTCCCGCCCACGGCGAAGAACCCCATGAGCCCCAGCATCGTCAGCGCGGTGACCCGCTGCGGCGCGCCTGCGCCCGTGACATCGGTGAGCGCGAAGATCGCGTCGAAGCCCCAGTAGGCGAAGACCGCCAGCAGCACCGCGTGGAACCAGTCGAGGGGCGAGCCAGTCATGGGCGCCAGGCGCACCCCGCCCCCGGCCACGAGCCCGGCGCAGACGATCGTCGCCCCGAGCCCCGCGATGACGGCGAGGTACTGCAGGGCCGCCATGAGCCGCAACTCGTAGAGGTCGATGAGGGCGGCGAGCGCGGTGAGCACCGCCGCCAGGGCCGCCTTGAGCGCCGCCGGCGCCGCGGGGGCGAGCAGGTCGGCGGCCACGTAGGCCATGCCGGAGGTGGCGATGACTCCGGTGGCGGCCAGGCAGAAGCCCGCGAACCACCCGGTGCGCGGCAGGGCGCGCCGCACCCATGTGTAGACGCTGCCCTTGTGCGGGTCGCGCCGGTCGTTGGCGCTCATGCCCGCGGCCACGAGGGCGGCGGGGATCGCCGCCAGGAGGTAGACGACGGCGGTGCCCGAGCCGACCAGCGCGGCGATGAGCGGCGCGGTCACCATGATCGAGTACCACGGCGCCGTGGCCGACAGGGCGAGCGCGGATCCCTGGAGGACGCTCAGGCGCGGGCCGCCAGCCGCGCCGCCACCCGGATCGCCCGGGCCTGAGTGCGCGCTGCCGGCCGCGGTCCCACGCGCGCCCCCGCCCTCGCGCGGAGGGCGCGGCGGCGTCGTCGACCCGGGTGCCAGCACTGCTCCCGGCGCCTAGAGGCGGATCCGGTTGGGCACGAACCGGCAGTAGTAGTCCGTGATGGGGCCGTCGGACTCGCGGATGCCCAGGCCGTAGCACTCGTCGCCCACCATCCATGTGCCCAGGACCGGGCGGTTGTGCAGGTGGTCGGAGCCGGTGAAGTCGGGGAGCTTGCAGAACTCCTGGATGACATAGCCCTCGATGCCCCAGCCGCCGGGCTGGACGATGTGCCGGCCCTCCCCGTGCAGCTCGATGTTCGCGCCCTCGCGGGCGTGCAGGGGCTTGATGGCGTACTCGGACATGCCCATCGTGTCGTGTCGGGCGCGGGCCTCATCGGGGTACATGTAAGTGGGGATGAGGTTGGGGTGGTTCGGGTAGAGGTGCCACAGCGCCGCGCTGAGCGCCTTGGTGGACAGGAACATCGTCCAGGCGGGCTGGAACCAGTAGTCCGGCTTGAGCGCGCAGATCGCGGGGCCGAACTCCTCGAACATCATCTCCTCCCACGGGTAGAGCTTGAAGATGGCCTCCAGGTGCCTGTTCTTCCCATCGGTGAAGCGGGCGGTCTCCCTGTCCAGCCCGAGCTGCTTCATCTCCACGAGAGTGCTGGTCAGGCCCGCTTGGATGGCGGTGTCCATGAGATAGCCCGTGGTCATGAGGTCCTCGCCGGAGTCATCGGCGTCGGTGTAGGCGAAGTGGTACATGTGGGGGCGCAGGCCGTGGAGGCGCCCGAGGTGGTCGTCGATGCGGCCCCACTGGGCGATGAGCTCCTCGTGGATGCCGTTCCACTGGTCGATGCCGGTCACGCCCGCCTTCAGATGGACGTCCTCGTGCCAGTACCACTGGACGAGGGCGGCCTCCACCAGCCCCGTGGGGGTGTCCGCGTTGTACTCCAGCATCCGGGGCGGCCGCCCGTCGTTGCCCGAGTAGATGAGATCGAAGCGCGAGTAGAGCGAGGGGTCGTCGCGGTCGAGGGAGACCGTGGCGTACTCGATGGCCTCTCGCGGGATGCCCAGGTTGAAGGGCGAGCCCGGCTTGAGCGACTCCTCGGCGAGGAAGCCGGCGGCGTCCTTGGCCATCATGTGGAGGTTCTCGCTGGTGCGCTCCAGGAGGTCGACCTCGTCCATGGTCAGCTCGTAGCAGGCGAACTCGTTCCAGTAGCTCGTGTTGATCCCCGTGGCGGGGTCGGTGGTCTCGGAGAAGACGAGGCCCTGGTGGGCGATGGTGTCGCGCCACCCGGGGCGCGGTGAGGATGGGACGCGCTGCACTCAGGACCCCGATCCGCCCTTGGAGCCCGAGCCGAAGCCCCCGTGGCGGGTGCCCGAGCCCCGCGAGTAGGAGCCCCCTGAGCGGTCCGAGGTGGTGACCTTGCTGCTCGACGACGGCTTGGAGTCGCTGTACCCCGAGGGCACCTTCTGTCCGACCCCGGGCGCGCTCACCGAGGAGCCGCGCGAGATCGGCATGTAGACCCAGTGGGGGTGGGAGTGGGAATGGGAGTGGGAGGCCGGGCCCGTGTCGTCGTCGCACTTCTCGTCCTCGACGCGCTCCCCCGTGGCGGGATCCTTGCAGACCTTGACGTAGTCGGCGTCGGTGTTGCCGTTGTCGGAGGCGCAGCCGGCGATCCCCCCGATCCACAGCGCCGCTGCGGCCGCGGTGACGGCGGAGACCACGACCCGTTGGCCTTGGATCCTCGTGTGCATCCCTCGTCCTTCCTGCGCCGCGCGGGAACAGGGAGCCCGACGCCATACGGCCCTAGCCTAGGGGCGGGCGCCGCGCTCGACAACGGCGCTGGCACGGCAGCGCTCCCCATGGCCCCCATACGGGGGCCATGGGGCCGCTCAGCCCTGGCGGGCCTTGAGGCGGGGATTCTTCTTGTTGATGACGTAGGTGTGACCGCGGCGTCGGACCACCTTGGACCCCGGCTGCTTGGCCAGGGACCGGATCGAGGCACGAACCTTCATGTCGGCTCCTTTCCTTCTTCGTGTCCAGTGAGGGCGGTGAGAAATCAAGACGAGGGGCCATCGGCGCCCCGCCTGAGCGCCTACCGCTTGCGCTTGCCGTAGCGGCGCTCGAACTTCTCCACCCGGCCGGCCGTGTCCAGGATGCGGCCCTGGCCGGTCCAGAACGGGTGCGAGGCGCTGGAGACCTCGACGTCGTAGACCGGGTAGGTGTTGCCGTCCTCCCACTCGATGGTCTCCGACGACGTCAGGGTCGAACGGGTCAGGAAGGCGAAGCCTGCGGACTTGTCACGAAAGACGATGGGCTGGTAGCTGGGGTGGATCCCAGGGCGCATACGAGCTCCTTGGATGGGGGTGAATATGAGAACTGACGTGGTGAACGGGTGCCGGTGGCGGCGCTGCGAGAGGGCGGTTGCGGCTGCGTGACGCCGCACGCCCCGGCGGGTGCGGGCCCACAGACCCACCCCGCCCGCACCCGCCTACCAGGAGGACTTGACGATGCCCGGCAGCTCGCCGCGCAGCGCCATCTCGCGGAAGCGCACCCGGGAGGTCCCGGTGACGCGCAGGTGCCCGCGCGGGCGACCGTCCACCGCGTCGCGCCGACGCAGGCGAGTGGGGGAGGCGTCTCGCGGCAGTGCGTGCAGCGCCGCCATCGCCTCATCGCGCTCGTCCTGGCTCAGGTGAGGGTTGACCGAGGCCCGCTTGAGCTCGGCGCGGCGCTCGGCGTAACGCTCCACCACCTGCTGGCGCCGCAGCTCGGCGGCGATCTTGGACTTCTTGGCCATCAGCGCGACTCCTTGTACTCCACGTGCCGGCGCACCACCGGATCGAACTTGCGCAGCACCAGCCGGTCAGGGGTGTTGCGGCGGTTCTTGCGGGTCACGTAGGTGTGGCCCGTCCCCGCGGTGGAGACCATCTTGATGATCGGCCGCAGGTCCTTGCCCTTGGCTCCGCTCATGACAGCTTCTCCCCTCGGGCGAGCATCTGAGCCACGACGACGTCGATGCCCAGCTTGTCGATCGTGCGGATGCCCTTGGCGGACACCGTCAGGCGCACGGTGCGCCCCAGGGAGGGCACCCAGTAGCGCTTGCGCTGCAGGTTGGGATCCCAGCGCCGGGGCGTGCGCTTGTGGGAGTGGGAGACGGACCGGCCGAAGACAGGCCGGGCCCCCGTGACTTGGCAGTAGGTGGTCATGACGAGCATGATATAAGAATGATTCTCAGTTTCGTCAACTCTGCTGGAGGACCTCGTGACCGATCCCTCGGATGACTTTGCCGGCAACCTCGCTGACATCCCCGGCTCCCCGGCCGACGGCCGGCACACCCTGGCCGTCATCGGCGCCGTCGACCCCGCCCTGCTGGACCTGGTCGACCTCGCCCTGGCCGGCCAGGACGCCGTCGTCATCCGCGCCGGGCTCCACTTCGGCGCCGACGACGAGACCGGGAGCAGCGACGCCGACGACGACCTGGTCCGGCTCGTCAGCCACAGCTCGGCCGAGGGCTTCGACGACGAACCGGTCAGGCTCGACGTCCCCATGCCCTCCACCTGCCCCACCTGCTCCCTGCGGGAGGTCCTGGCCGCCGTCGCCCAGGACCGCGCCGCCCAGGACCCGGGCGGCACCACCGTCATCCTCCTGCCGGCGGCCATCGAGCTCGCCCACCTCCTGCCCGGCCTGGCCGAGGAGCTCGCCGGCACCGGCGTCAGACTGGCCGGAGCCGCCCACGTCCTGGACGCCACCACCGCCCTGGACGAGCTCCTCGAGCACCGCCAGCTGAGCGCCTTCCCCGGCGACTCCCGCTGCACGGGCGCCGTCCACCTGACCAACCTCGGATACGCCGACCTCGTCCTGGCCCTGGGGCGCGACGAGGACCCCGGCCGGGGCCGACCTCATCGAGCACCTGCGCCCCCACGACGCCCTCCTGCTCCCGGGACTCGACGCACCCCTCCTGGAGCCCTCACCACCCCTCACCCACGACGTCGCCGCCTCCTTAAGCCGCATCCACCCCGCCACCACCAGCGCCTGGGGCGGCCCCGACGAGCACGGCGTGTGGACCCTCGACCTCAGCGCCTCCCTGCCCTTCCACCCCGAGCGTCTGCGCTCCCTCGTCGTCGAGCTCGCCGGTCAGGGGCCTGTGCGCTCGCGGCTGCTTCTGGCTGCCCAGCCGTCCCGGTCGGGTCTGCACCTGGGAGGTCGCCGGAGGTGCCGTGAGCGTCGGCGACGCCGGTACCTGGGCGGAGGTCCCGGCCGCCCCCTCCGGTGCCGGCGACGACGACGTGGCCGGCGAGCCCCGCTGCCACCTCGTGGTCACCGGCGTCGGAGACGAGGAGATGCGCGAGCAGGTGCGCCGCGCCTTCTCCCGGATCCTCCTGCGCCCTGAGGAGATGGCCCAGGCCCTGGCCTGGATCGGCGCCGACGACGGCCTGGGCGACTGGTTCGGGCAGGAGGACCCGGAGGGCTGAGCGCCCGCCTCCGCTGCACGAGCCCCACCCGAGGCGGCACGGGGCTACAGCGGGAGGTGCGGCGTGGCCGGCATGAGGTGGCACGGGGAGGCGCTGGGCTGCACTGTGCGCTGGGGGACGGCACGGCTCCGCTCCGGCACGGTAGGGTGTTCCTGTCGCGACTGGCGCCGGGTGGATCACCACCGGGGAGCGGCACGAACACGACTCCGGGGTCGCCCGCCTGGGCCACGGATCGCCCACCAGTGCGCGCACAGCCGCCTGCCATGGCGCAGCGTGCGCCCCACACCTGAGGAGAGACATGACCGCGCAAGCCGTCACCCCGTCCCTGAACCAGCCGCTGGCCGAGCTCGACCCGGACATCGCCGAGGGTCCTCACCGGCGAGCTCGCCCGTCAGCGCGAGACCCTGGAGATGATCGCCTCGGAGAACTTCGTTCCCCGGGCCGTCCTGGAGTGCCAGGGCTCGGTCCTGACCAACAAGTACGCGGAGGGCTACCCGGGCCGCCGCTACTACGGCGGCTGCGAGGTCGTCGACGTCGCCGAGTCCCTGGCCATCGAGCGCGCCAAGGCCGTCTTCGACGCCGAGTGGGCCAACGTCCAGCCCCACTCCGGGGCCCAGGCCAACGCCGCCGTCCTCCACGCCCTGGCCACCCCCGGCGACACCCTCCTGGGCCTGTCCCTGGCCCACGGCGGCCACCTCACCCACGGCATGAAGATCAACTTCTCCGGCAAGAACTACAACGCCACCGCCTACGGCGTGGACGAGACCACCATGCGCATCGAGATGGACCAGGTGCGCGAGGCCGCCCTGCGCGAGCGCCCCTCGGTCATCATCGCCGGCTGGTCGGCCTACCCCCGCCACCTCGACTTCGCCGCCTTCCGCTCCATCGCCGACGAGGTCGGCGCCGCCCTGTGGGTGGACATGGCCCACTTCGCCGGGCTCGTCGCCGCCGGCCTGCACCCCAACCCCGTCCCGCACGCCGACGTCGTGTCCACCACCGTCCACAAGACCCTGGGCGGGCCCGCGCTCCGGCATGCTCCTGTCCAGCCGCGCCGAGCAGTGGGGCAAGAAGCTCAACTCCGCCGTCTTCCCCGGCCAGCAGGGCGGCCCCTCATGCACGTCATCGCCGCCAGGCCGTGGCCATGAAGATCGCCGGCACCGAGGAGTTCCGCGAGCGCCAGGAGCGCACCGTGCGCGGCGCCGCCATCATCGCCGAGCGCCTGGGGGCCGACGATGTCAAGGCCGCCGGCGTCAGCCTGGTCACCGGTGGCACCGACGTGCACCTGGTGCTGGTGGACCTGCGCGACTCCTCCCTGGACGGCCAGCAGGCCGAGGACCTCCTGCACACCGCCGGCATCACGGTCAACCGCAACGCCGTCCCCTTCGACCCGCGTCCCCCGCGCGTCACCTCCGGCCTGCGCATCGGCACCCCCGCCCTGGCCACCCGCGGCTTCGGCGACGCCGAGTTCACCGAGGTCGCCGACATCATCGCCGCCACCCTCATCCACGGCGCCGCCGGCACCGCCGACGACGAGACCCTGGCCGCCCTGCGCGGTCGCGTGCGCGCCCTGACCGACGCCTTCCCCCTCTACCCGGGGCTGGCCCAGTGAGGGCCCCCTGGAACGGGGCGGCCCGGGTCCTGGACGGCAAGGCCACGGCCGCCGCCCTCAAGGCCGAGCTCAAGGAACGCGTCGCGGTACTGCGCGAGCGCGGCGTCACCCCCGGCCTGGGCACGGTCCTGGTGGGGGAGGACCCCGGCAGCGTCAAGTACGTCGCCGGCAAGCACGCCGACTGCGCCGAGGTCGGCATCCTCTCCATCCGCGAGGACCTGCCGGCCACCGCCACCCAGGCCGAGGTGGCCGCCGCCGTCGACCGCCTCAATGCTGATGACGCCTGCACCGGCTACATCGTCCAGCTCCCGCTGCCGGCGGGCGTGGACACCAACGCGATCCTGGAGCGCGTCGACCCGGACAAGGACGCCGACGGCCTGCACCCCACCAACCTGGGGCGCCTGGTGCTGCGGGCCTCGGGGCCCATCGACTCGCCCCTGCCCTGCACGCCGCGCGGCTGCATCGAGCTCATGGAGCGTCACGGCATCGACCTGGCCGGCCGCAACGTGTGCGTCGTCGGCCGCGGGGTCACGGTGGGCCGCTCCATCGGCCTGCTCCTGGGCCGCAAGGACGTCAACGCCACCGTGGACATCTGCCACACCGGCACCACGGACCTGGCCGAGCACGTGCGCCGGGCCGACGTCGTCATCTCGGCGGCCGGCAGCCCCGGCATCATCACCCCGGAGATGGTCGCCCCCGGCGCCGTCGTCCTGGACGTGGGTGTCTCGCGCGTCGTCGATCCGGCCACTGGCAAGGGCCGCATCGCCGGTGACGTCGCCGACGGCGTCGACGAGGTGGCCTCCTGGCTCTCACCCAACCCCGGCGGCGTGGGCCCCATGACCCGCGCCCTGCTGCTGGCCAACGTGGTCGAGACCGCGGAGCGCTCGCTCTGAGGGGCGTCGCCGCTCGCCCGACCGGCCGATAACCTTGAGGCCATGACGGACGAGTCCCACGGCGCCCATCCCTCCCATCCTGACCACCCCACCCATCCGGCTGAGTCGGCAGGCTCCCCGAGCTCCTCGGAACCTGCGCCGACTCAGCCGGAGGTGTGTCCGCCGGCCCCTGCGGACACGGCGCCTGTGTCGCCCTCGCCGGAGGCGACCGGCTCCCAGGACCCGCAGCCGCACAGGACCGGCCTGCGGCGTCGGACCCTCATCCTCGGCGCGGCCGGCGCCGGCGCCCTCATCGTGGGCGGAGCCATCCTGGTGCGCTGCACCACGGGGCGCCGGAGCTCGCCGACGCCCACGGCCACCGACTCGCCGGCCTCGGCCGCCTACCGCCCCGCCTACCACTACAGCCCCGCCACGGGGAATCTCGCCGACCCCAACGGCCTGGTCCTCTACGAGGGCGAGTACCACCTCTTCCACCAGCAGGACGGCACCTGGGGCCACGCGATCAGCTCGGACATGGTGCACTGGAAGCGACAGGGGACGGCCCTGGAGCACGACGCGCAGGGCCTGGCCATGTCCGGCAGCTGCGTCGTCGACGGGGCCAACACCTCCGGCCTGGTCACCGGCGGCGGCCTGGTCGCCGTCTACACCTCCACCGAGGGCGGCGAGGCCCAGTCCCTGGCCTACTCCACCGACCGGGGGAGGAGCTGGCGGCGCTTCTCCGGCAACCCCGTCATCCCCAACGACGGGCGCAAGGACTTCCGCGACCCCAAGGTCTTCTGGCACGAGGACTCCAAGGCCTGGATCATGATCGTCTCCGCCGGGGACCACGTCTCCCTCTTCCGCTCCACCGACCTCAAGGCCTGGAGCCACGCCAGCGACTTCGGCCAGGGCATCGGCTCGCACGCCGCCGTGTGGGAGTGCCCCGACCTCTTCCCCCTGACCGACTCCAGCGACGGGCGCACCCGCTGGGTCATGACCCTCTCGGTGGGCGCCAACGAGGAGACGGCCGGCTCCACCGCCCAGTACTTCATCGGCGACTTCGACGGCTCCGTCTTCTTCCCCGAGGACCGCGACACCCGCTTCACCGACGTCGGCCAGGACTTCTACGCCGCCCAGAGCTTCGAGCACGTCGAGGGCCGCCGCGTGTGGATGGCCTGGCTGGGCAACTGGAACTACCCCTACTCGCTTCCCACCGGGGACTGGCGCGGTGAGATGAGCATCCCGCGCGAGCTGTCCCTGACCACCATCGGCGGCAAGCGCACCCTCGTGCAGAAACCCGTCCCCGAGCTCGACGCCCTGCGCGGGCGGGCCACCGACCTCTCCGGCCTCAAGGCCACCGACACGGTGACGGCTCTGGGCTCGGGCCGCACGGTCGAGATCGACCTGACGCTGGACGTCTCCCAGGCCTCTGAGGCCTGGCTGGGACTGGCCCGCGGCACAGTCGACGGCAAGACCCAGGAGGTGCGCGTCGGCGTCGACATCTCGGCCGGCACCCTCTACCTCGACCGCACCGACGGCGGGCTCACACAGGTCGACGGCAAGGACGAGGGGACCACCACCGACTTCGCCCTGCGCCGCCAGACGCAGTACCGCCCCACCGGCTCCACAGTGCGTCTGCACCTCTACCTGGACCGCTCCAGCCTCGAGGTCTTCGTCGACGACGGCGCCACCGTCGGCAGCCTCCTGGTCTTCACCGCCCCCTCCTGCCAGGAGATCGTCCTGGGCGCCAAGGGCACGGCCACCATCACGTCCGGAAGCCTCACCCCTCTGGCCGCAGCCCTGTAAGGACGCCGCAGGACATGTCGACGACAAGGAGGCGGGGCCGCCGGAACTTCTGTTCCAACGGCCCCGCCTCCTGCTCGAGCAGTGATGCCCTGAGTGCGGCGTCTACTTCAGCCGCTGCGGGCGGGTGTCACCGCCGTTGGAGCGGGCCCGGTCCGAGGGGATGTCCGCGAAGCCCCCCAAGCCGTTGGTGCCGTAGGTGCGGTCCACCGAGGTGGTGTCCCCGGAGATGTTCAGCTTCACCGTCGGGGCCAGCGAGCCCCCGCGCACCGGGTTGCCGTCCTTGTTGCCGCCGATGGAGTCGATGAAGGACTCCACCAGGCCGCCGGGCATGACGTAGTGCGAGTAGGACTGGAAGGTGTACGGGCTCTGGTTGAAGTCCGGCGAGTAGGGCTTGCCCGGGTTGAAGTTGAGGTTGATGGGGTTGCCCAGCGCGATACCCGTGTTCTGGTTGAGCGGCTTGTAGTCGCTTCGCAGCCCGTCGCCCACGAAGCCGTAGACGCCCTCGGGGCCCTGGAGCCCGTCGGCATAGGTCTCCCGGTGCGAGATCGTGAACAGGTAGTACTTGCCGTCCTGGAAGTAGATCTGGGGCCGCTCGGTCTGGTCATTGACGCAGTTGCCGCTCAGCAGCGGAGGCAGGTACTCCCACTGGGTCATCGCCTTGTTCTTGGCCCGGGCCAGGCCCACGTTGGCCAGCTGGTAGTAGCCGCCGCGCTGGTTGACCGCCTCGACCGTCTCCGCCTTGGGGTCGCCCTGCTCGTAGCCGAGGTCCTCTGCGGTGCAGGTGGCCACGGCGGTGTTCTGACCGGCCTTGGCCGCGGCGTCGACGTACTGCTGCTCACGCACGAAGGCCGAGTTGCCCTCGAAGACCATGTACTCGGTGGGGTCCGAGGGGTTGTTCTGGTCGCGGAAGGTGAAGGGGTCGCGGAAGTTCACGCCCGGGTTCTGCTCACGGGTCTGGTAGTACTTGCCGTCCGGGACGAGCAGCTGGTGCTGGGTGCGGAACCCGGTGAGCCACACGCCGTTCTCGTCAGCGTAGATGCGTCCCTCGGACTGCACGATCCGCGGGTCGTAGGGCTTGGAGGCCGCGTTGTTGCCGTCCTGACCATAGCCCCCGTCGCCACTGCCGCCGGTGGTGGTGTTGTAGAAGGCCACCGAGGTGTAGAACATGCGGATCTTGTTGCCCTCCATGAGGCGGGCCGAGCCGGACCACTCGGTCTGGGCCGTGAAGCTCTGGTCCTCGAAGATCGAGCCGGAGGCGCCGTCGGGGAAGACGTGCCCCCCGTAGATCCACCCGCCGTTGGAGCTGTTCGCGCCGTCGGCCGAGGAGGTCTGCGTGCCGGCCTTGCGGTAGAAGAAGCCCAGTCGCGCGTGGGTGTGGCGGTCGTCGAAGGTGTAGCCGGCGTGCCGGTCGGCCACCAGGGAGAAGGCGATCTCCCAGCCGTTGTAGGAGATCTGGTGGGCGGCCTCATCGGTCAGCGTCCAGGTGTCCCACACCCACACGTCCTCGCTCGTGGCCGGGAAGCCGTTGGAGATCTCCGGCATCGTGAGCTGCTCGGGCATCGAGTTGGTGCCCGACGGCGCATTGGGGTTGGAGACGCGCTGGATCTGCATGGCGTCGGCGCGGGTCCACTTGGCGGTGTAGTTCTCCTCGACCCCGTGCGCCGCACCGGTGTGCTTGGTGGCGTTGGCCCAGCCGGGGTTGTCGGCCTTGAAGCCCTTCGCGTCCTGGGCCGCGGCCCCACCGGCGGCCTGCTGGTCGCTCTGGCCCGCCTGACCCTGCTCGGTGGGGCTCTGGCTCGCCTGCGCCTGGCCGGCAGGGGACTGGTCGTTCTTCTGGGCCGCTCCCGCCTCGGGCGAGGCCTCGGCAGTAGCGGTGGCGGTGGGGGAGGCGCTGGGGGAGGGCGCCTCATCGGCGAGCGCGGTGGTGCCGGACCCGGCCACCAGGAGTCCGAGCGTCAGCGCCACGGCCAGTCGTCTGCGACGGGCGCGGAACGAAGTGTGTGTCACGGTCATTGTCCGTACTGTCCTTACTCATGAGGGATGAGGGTGTCAGTGCGCCGTGAGCCGTTGTTATGTGATCTCCCAGGTCCCAACCTTAGGAGAACCTGGAGGCGGAGGGACAGGTCTTTGGACCGCTCTGTCAATATCGGGACACTGCCACCAAAGACGTAGGCCCTGCATTCTCAGGGTTTCTTGAGGTTCTCGGTAATTTGGTGACATAGACCACAAGCCAAGGGCTTATCGTCCGGTTAGTCTGAGCGCGTTCTCCGTGAGCTGTCTGGTCTCCCAGCCTGTCGGTTCAGGTGGTCGTCCGCTGCCGGGCGGCCCCGTGTCTAACGGAGATCCTGTGAATACTCTTCCCATCCGTCTGCGACGGTTATCCGCTTCAACAATCGCTTTGCTGGCTGCGCTCGCCCTGGCTGCAGCCGGCCCGGCTGTGGCCGCTCCGGCATCGAACACGGCGGGGCAGTCCACCACCTCCCTGCGCAACACCTCCACGGTGAGCGCCCAGTCCCTGGCCCAGATGGTCGCCGGTCCGAAGGCGACAGTCTCCAACGCATCCGTCTCCGGCAAGGACGTCCAGATCGGCACGGTCAAGGGACTGCCCGGTGACGGCAACGCCATCACCGAGGGTGTCGCCCTGTCCACCGGCTCCCTCATCGACCCCGATCCCACCGCCGACTCCGACACCGACATCACCCGCTCCGCGGTCCTGGGACCCAATGACGCCCTGGACACCACCGGTGACTTCGGCGTCGTCGAGGACCCGGCGGGACTGGCCAAGGTGGCCGGCACCGACGTCTACGACGAGGCCGTCCTGGAGTTCGACGTCACCGCCACCAGCTCCACCATCGTCCTCTACTACAGCCTCGGCTCCGAGGAGTACGCCGGCGCCACCGAGGGCACCCCGGCCTCCTGGCAGTCGCGCGGATACAAGGACCCGCTGAGCATCCAGGTCAACGGCACCGAGTGCGCCCACGTCCCCGGCACGCAGACGGCCGTCAGCGCCGCCTCGATCAACGAGTCCTCCAACGCCGCCTACTACACGGCCAATGTCTCGGGACACACACCGGGGCAGATCCCCGTGGAGTTCAACGGCTACACCTCCGCCCTGCCCTGCCAGGCCTCCGTCACCCCGGGGCAGAAGGTGCACGTGCGCGTGGCCATCGCCGACGCCCAGGACGGCCAGCTCGACTCCACGGTTCTCCTGCGCACCCAGGGACTGGGCTTCACCGACAAGCCGATCACCGACCCCTGCAACGCCAAGGCCGGCAGCTGTGACATCCCCGGCAACAGCAACGGCTCCAACGGGGCGAAGAACGGCAAGGACTCCGCCACTCCGCCCGGTCAGGGCAAGCCGGGCGTCACCGACTACAGCGCCGCCTCGCCCACCGCGAGCCCCAAGAAGACTGTGGCCGGTCTGCCCCTGACCGGAACCCAGGCGCTCGTCCTGGGAGGCATCGCCCTGCTGCTCCTGGCCGGCGGTGGTGTTGCGCTCATGCTGCGTCGTCGTCGCCTGACCGGCTCTGAGGCCGGCTGACTCAAACTGCGGCCAGCAGACGGCTGACGGGGCGGATGAGGCTCTCCTCATCCGCCCCGTCAGTCTGTGTCTGCGGCTCAGTCTGCGGCTCACCGCTGTCGGGCGCTCAGTCCTCCTCCGGCCGGGAGGCGCGACGCGCCGCCAGCTCCTTGGCCAGCATCGCGCAGCCCAGGATGCACAGCGGCATGGAGGCCAGCCACAACAGGGTGCTGACGCGGGACAGCAGCGAGGTCTGAGCCAGGACGGGCAGGACGGCGGCGATGACGATGACCGCCATCCACACGCCGACTCGTCGGGCGCTGCGCGGCGCTCGGGCGTCGTCGGGTTCCATGACCCGATCCTCTCACCCGGTGATCTCGAAGCTGCGCTCATCCAGGCAGCCGGCGCGCAGGTCGGTGACGGTGAGCCGGCGCACCGAGGCCCACCGCGGGCCGTGCCGCAGCCACGCGATCAGCCGGCCCACGGCCTCCGGCTCGCCCTGGGCCGTGACCTCGACGTCGCCGTCGGGCAGGTTGCGGACCTGCCCCACCACCCCCAGCTCCTGGGCGGTGTAGGCGCAGTGGTAGCGGAAGCCCACCCCCTGGACCGTGCCCTGGACCAGGACGTGAACGGTTCTCACGGTGCTGGCACTCCTACCGGCGTCGCTCATGGCCCTATCGTCTCAGGCTCAGGGCCGAGCGCGTAGGCTTGCCGCCATGCGTATCGCCACCGTCAACGTCAACGGCATCCGGGCCGCCGCCCGCAAGGGCATGGGGAGTGGCTCGCCGCCTCCGCCCCCGACATCCTCCTGCTCCAGGAGGTCCGGGC
>BNJU01000968.1_pt1 | contig 142259 bp, 186 predicted proteins | sample 8539281 | NCBI WGS metagenome assembly BNJU01 (sample SAMD00202456, study PRJDB9452) | human saliva metagenome | isolation source: human saliva | place: Japan
GAGTAGATGATAGATAAAATAGATTTTTTTAGGCTTTTTGTCAACTGTAGTGGGTTGATAAAAAGTTACAACCTGGAGAGGACCAAATTGGTTCTCTCCTTTTTTGATATTCAAAGCAATGAGAATTCTCGTTTTAAAATTTTCAAAGTTCCGGAAGCCAAAAGCATTTCGCTTAATGACTTTGATGAGGTTATTTGTGGCCTCAAGTTTTGCGTTTGAGTAGGGAAGTTCAAGTGTATTAATGATCTTATCCTGATCCCTCAAAAGGTCCTAAAAATGGTCTGGAAGATAGGATTCACAGAAGAAATGGACTCTGTGATCAATTCAAAGAAATAGTCAGCGTGCTTCTCTTGAAAATGAAAGAGTAAAAAGCTGATAGAGTTCATAGTGATCTCTAAGATCTTGAGAGTAAGAGAGAAGTTTTTCGAGAATCTCTTTATTGGTTAAATGCGGCCGAAATGTTGGATGATAAAATCGTTTACTGCTCAGCGTATAGTTATCCTGTTGAATGAGTTTCCAGTAACGTTTCAGTGCTTTATATTCGTGCGCTCTCCTATCAAACTGATTCATAATTTTTGATGCGTACGCGATTCATTGCTCGACTGAGATGCTGGACAATATGAAAGCGATCGAGAACGATTTTAGCATTTGGAAAAAAATTTTCTAGCAATATCGTAGTAGGGACTAAACATGTCCATGGTAATGACTTTCACGCGACTTCTTACCCTGTCTAGAATACCGAAGGAAATGATTGCGAATAGTTGCTTGAGTCCGTCCATCTATGAGGGTTATTCATTAGGGGCGTGACACCCCAACCGCCTAACCACTCTTCACCACACAGAAAAACAACGACCCCTCACCTCTTGTCCACGTATGATGGTGAAATACCAAAACCAACCACCAACCATACACGCACAGGTAGGAACCGTTGCCTTCTCACCGTACCACCGGCCTGAGACCAGCACAATTCACGACCCTCCCTAGCACTCTGACCAACACCCTCACCTGGAATACTCCGAACACTAAACCTCATAAACTCACCCTCACCCAGGGGCTGAAAGCCACCCTGCTGTATCTACGCCAGAACCAGACCGAAGAGTTCTTAGCCGAAGACTTCGGAGTTTCTCAACCAACGATCAGCCGCATCCTGAACACGATAGAAACAGCACTGCTACACGTCTTAGCCCCAGCAGTACCGCCCATACCTGAAACCCCTGCTGCAGAGTTCTGGGACCGTGATCGTCGACGGCACCCTCGTGCCCACCCTACAACTGGCATGGTCCAGGAATGCGCCTATACAGCGGTAAACACCACTGTGCTGGATTCAACCACCAGATTATCTGCACTCTAGATGGTGTACCCTTGGTGATCACCTACCCCGTACCCGGGGCACACCACGACACGTTTGCGTACCGGTGGCACGGATTGGACAGATTCTTAGACCCGCACGATACTCTGGCCGATAAGGGCTACCAAGGACTGAACCTGATCACCCCCGGTGAAGAAACTACCCGGCGGAGAACTCACCGACGACGAGAAACACCTGAACCGGCACATCAATCACCACCGGGTCGTCATCGAACGCGTGATCGCACACTTCAAGTGTTGGCGGGTACTCTCTAGTACCTTCCGCAGACCCCTCACCTCGTACCGGAGAGTGTTCTCGGTGGTGCGGGCACTGTTTTTCTGGATACAAAACCACCCAAATGAATAACCCTCATAGATTAATGTTGTTTTTGCCGCAGAAATAGTACCTATACCTTCAGTAGACCCTGTGTGTGAAGAGCGGCCACACCACCACTGCTAGTCCCTGCGGGCCAGTGCCCACAGTGCGGATGCGCATCCCAGAAGGCCCCAGAAACCGACGACTATTACGTCCAGGATCTGTATCGGGCCGATGTTGAAGAGGGTGGCCCTCATAAGGTTTGCCGCAGGCGCGAATGGCAGGAACTGATGAACATGCGCGTACCACTCGGGCAGCCGTTCGGGCGGGTAGTTAATCGGCGCAAACAGTATAACCATGAAGACAATCGTCTGTGTCACGATCGTCAAGTGACGCCCGGAATCCAGTACGCAAGCATAAACCCTAATACCGCCATAACAACTTGAAGCGCGAACACAACGGCAATAGCGCCGATACTCAGGTTCACATCAAAACCAAATTTGAGTTTCGCGGCTACACCGCCCGCAATAATGCCGGGAATCGCGAGAACCGCCCAAACGAGTATGTCAGCCGCCAGAATCGCCAGGCGCGGAACCGGAAGGACCGCTGATAGTCGAACATGCCGTTCGTCTTAGTGGTAACGATAATCTGGGAGAGCTATTACACACCCCATAGAAATGAGGGTCACCGTTACCGTGCCGGATGCCAGATATTCTGCAGAATTCCGGTCAAGATGCGGCATGAAGACCGAGATGCCGTAAAGAAGCGCAAAGGCGAAAAGGGCCTGCACCACCGCAAAAAGCGGCGCGTTGATGGCGTTACGAATCAGTGACCAGCGGATTAGCTCGACCGTGGCACGTACCGTCGAAATTCGTGAGGGCACGAGGGTGCTAGTCATGGTTAATCATCTCCTCATAGTTATCGGCCAAAGACGCCGAGCCTATGCGATAGCTTTCGACGCATCCCGCACGGATTCCTGAAAGTACATGGGGTAAGGCCAGCTCAAGCTCGTCGGTACTCAGGGTGACGGTAAACTCCCGGGGGATAGTGAAATCGCCCTCTGCACGCTTCTCAATATATTCCGTATCTGATATATTCCCTGGTGAAGGGGATATTTTTACATCTAGCACGCTGCTAAGTTCTTGAAGGAACTCCGGGGTAGCCGTGATGGAGAGCGTACTTTTTGCTTCCTCCAAACCCAGCGCGCTTGTCGGTTCATCACGAACTAGCAGCCCCTTATTAAACAGCAGGTACCTATCGGCGTGACGCTCCACCTCCAGGAGGTTATGAGTCACGATCAGCACCGTGGCACCCTGCTCGGCGCGCATCCGCAGCATCCTCCACAGCAGTTCACGGCGCACCGGATCAACATCGTTCGTGGGCTCGTCAAAGAGGTAGATGGGGGCGGGCGCGGTAACCGCCATACCGAATGAGGTGAGGCGCTTGATCCCGCCCGAGCTTATGCCCCGGCCTGCCCGCCCAATCCCCTAAATCGAGGTATCGAGGTTTCCTGAACCGCCCGTTTCGCCTGCTTCGGCTTCAACCCGCGAATGCGAACCGCCGTCGCTATCGCCTGGCGCGGGGTCACCCCCTCTAGGGATGACGTTACCTGCGGCATGATCGCGCATATCTGCCGAGCCTGTGTCGGATGCGCTATCAGGTCTGTGCTGCCATAGTTGATGCTGCCCGCATCCGGCTTGGTCAGGCCCACGATTTGGTTGAGAAAAGTTGTTTTACCGGCGCCGTTGTGCCCTATGAGGGCCGTGACCTCGCCGGGGTCAAGGCGCACACTAATATTGCTATTGGCCGTGGTGGCACCGAAGGTTTTGGTGAGGTTATTGATGGTGAGTGCGGGCGCGGTGTCTGTACTCATAAGGTGCCCTATCTGCTGCAGGATACTGACGGTACCAGTAGCATAACGGCGGTTTTTCGACGCACCCGTGACATTCGTCAGGGATACAGCAGGAGCTTGTCATCACACCAATAACCTGGCTCGGCATAACCTGTAACAGGGTCTTTTAAGTTTTTGCGGGACTGTTTTATTCCTCATGCACGGTGTATCGCCCGCGACAAGGGGTGGTTTTAGCCGTGCCTCTATCGCCCATAAGTCGTACATTTTTCCGCATATTTGTAGGGTTACAGCGTACGATATGCGGGAAAGTGTACGATATATACTGTTATACCGTGCCTAGGTGCACACATACCGATACACGCACATTCTCCCGCCGCGTTAGGCAGTGGGAGAGAAAGAGAATTCGGTGAAATACCTCAAACCATATTTTATATTTTGTGCTCGCGTCACGACTTTAGCCTGGCGAGCTTCACCCCCAAAAAAACCTTAGCGTACTGGCCGCCGTCATGATCTCTGCGCTCGCTCTGATCGCCTGCCCCATTCTGCTGGGTTATGGTGTTCAGCGCACCCTTGAAAACCCCGATGTTTGGCGTCAAAACCTTGCCGTCCTCGTGGTTCTTTACAGTATTTTGTGGCTAATCGGGCAGAGCTTTCGGTATCTTTTCTACCCTGCCTACGGGTTCATCGAGCAGAAAATGCAATCGCGCCATATGGCGGATGCGCTCGCCACCAGCATCGGCGCCGACCCCCGCGCACGCGCTACACTAGGTGCCTCCGAAATTGCATATGCCGTCGATGCGCAGGCCGCATCCATCCGCGAAACCCTCGCCACCTTGTACCTCTCAATTCTGCCCGCCGGGGTTGGTTGTATCGCCGGTGCTGTCTCGATTCTGGTGATGGGTGGCGTGCCGGAGCTAGGCATATTTTGCGGGTTTGTAGCTCTATATCTGGCTGGAAGCATGCCGCTGATTGCGCGTCATCAGAAGTTTCAAGGCGAATTCTTTGACGGCTCAATACGCAGTTTCGGCACCCTGGAAAACACGCTCCGCCTGTGGCGTGAAAGCAGAATCCTTGGGGCGGCTCCCTTTCTGCGTGACCGATATGCCCAAGGCCGCCTGCCTGTAGAAGCAAAAGCTCTCAAAAGTTACCGTTACACCATGTTGTTACACACCTGGCAGGGTGGGATGCTGGCTCTATGTCTGCTCGCAATAGTGCTCAAAACCGTATTATTTGGTGAAGGCTCTCCGGCGCAGATTACGGGTACTGCGGTGGCACTCATCGGAGTGTGCGCGGCGGCAATTGGTCCGCTCCAAGCCGTCGGCTTTGGGGTATCGACCATCGCGGTCTCGGCGGAGCGTTACCGGCAGGCGCACCATAAAATAGCCACTCCTGCTACTGAGAATTCGGGGTATCTCGTCGACTATGTCGTAACCACAGGTGAGCTTTCCCTCCGCGTGGATGCACGCAACCTGAATGAAACATTCTATGGTGTGCATACGGTGAAGCCGGGACGCCCATGTTGGGTGCGTGGCGCATCCGGCGCGGGAAAAAGTTTGCTTTTAGAACGGCTTCTTGGGGTGCGTGCGACAAATAGCCCCACTCGCCTGTCGATAAGCGCGCCGCAAGGCACTCTTCGGTTCGTCTACCTGCCGCAGGAAGCTGGGCTGCTGGTTGGTACCGCGCATGAGAATGTGGCGTTTGGGCGCGACATTCCGGTGCATATATGCGACCAGTACCTGCAGGCGGTGGGGCTAAGCGAATTTACCTCTAGTGGTGCTCGATGTCATGACACCGTCGCGGGTGAGAACGGCAGCGTGTCCGGGGGAGAGGGCAGGCGCATCGCCTTGGCGCGTACTTTGGCGGCGGCCGAAACCTTGAATGAGCAGAAAGCCCTGAGCCCCGCGACCGTCATGGTTCTCGATGAACCGACCGCCGGGCTGGATGCGCCTACCCGTGCCCGTGTCTGGAACTGATTGAGCGAGCGGCCCATACCGCAATCGTGCTGGTGAGCACCCACGATGAGGACGCGCCCGCCCGGCAGAACGATACCGTGATCGAACTCTAATGCGGCGCGAAGTCTAGGAATGAGAGAGTTTTACCTGTAAAACATGCGGTAAAGTTGAATCAACCCTTTTCACCGGGGTAAGAGCACACGGCACGCATTATGAAATTTACCCCCGTGATGACTCTTAGGGTGGAGACGGCTGGAGCACCGCAGATTCCGAGCGCGCGAGGCACCAAATCTGCGCGCGGAAGGCGCGCAAGCGCAGTGGGAATGCTGTTCTACGAGATAGTAGAAACGGCTCAAGCGATCCTAGTAACGTACATACTTACCGACGTCAGCTCAAACCGTTTCTTACATCGTAGGCGTTATCTCAACCTGGATTAGGAACCTGAGGTAACGACCCTGCTCACTGGAGGGGCTTGGTAGCGGTAACTACTGAGCTTCCGTTCATGAGCGTTTGTATCATGAAATATGCTCTTAGCCTAGCTCACCACCTGCTCCCGGGGGCCGTCCTTCCGTAAGAGAATCTCAGATACAGCCTTTGTCTGGGAAGCGCAACAGCTTCTGCAACCGTCTCAGAAAATAAGGCCGCGCGGTAGGTTATCTCAACTTATCCCCAGATATCCCTTAAAAGGGATAACCGGGGATATAATAGGATAACTGTTTTGAGACCCAATCACGAGAGGCGGAACATATGGAAGCGCAGCTTAACCCCTTTCAGCCGGGAGCTGGTCTTGTCCCGCCTGAGTTGGTGGGGCGAGATGAGCATATTAATGCTTTTGATGTTCTTATACAACGGGCTCGTCACCGTCTTCTAGGACGTGGCATGATGCTTTACGGTTTACGCGGCGTGGGGGAAAACAGTTCTCTTGAACCGCATGCATGCGATGGCATCCCGTGCAGGTTGGACCACCATCAAAATTGAGGGGTCGCTTCAGGAAGATAGCCGTAAGCAGCTACACCTCAAACTTGGTTCTGAACTTACCCAAGCTGTTCTGAAGCTGCGCAATAAGACAAGTAACGGGGTGTGGCAAAATCTAGCAGAGAAAGTGTCGTCATTATCGGTGACTCTTGGATTTGCCGGTGCAAGCGTGGCACTAAAAATAGATATGCGGCAGGATATTCAAGGAACTGGGGTGATGGAATTTGACCTTCCAGATATTCTTCTTGAGCTTGCTGAACTTCAGCTAGAAGCTACAAGCCCAGCAGCTGTAGGAATTTTTATTGATGAAGTTCAAGACTTAGAAGATGGTTTCTTAGATACTCTGCTCACCATGCAGCATGAAGCCGGGCAGAAAGGGTTACCGCTCTATCTTATAGGTGCTGGGCTGCCTTCGGTTCCAGCTCGGATGGGCGATATCAAAACATATGCTGAGCGTCTTTTTACATATACAGAGATTGGTGCTTTACCTGAGGAGGCAACCCGTCGTGCTTTCACTGACCCATTTCGCAGGTATTCTCACGGTGAGTTTGCCGAGGACGCGCTGGCAACCATGGTAGAGGCATCTCAAGGGTATCCGTACTTTGTACAACAGCTCGGTGAAACCCTGTAGGGATTTAGCCGATGGTCCTGATATTACGTTAGAAGATTCCATGAACGCTGTTACGTTAGGGACGTGCCGCGTTAGATGGAGGGTTCTACCGAACTCGATGGGAACGGGCAACACAGCGAGAGAAAAGGTATCTGGTGGCTCTCGCCCAGCTTGTTGAAGCGAACGGACAAGCAGTACCGACCAGCGCATTGGCAGAGCCACTTCAGTCTGTTAATATGTCAAGTTTTAGTAAAGTGCGTGCTTCTCTAGTGAAGAAAGGTCTACTGTACAGCCCTGCATATGGTCGGATCGCTTTTACGGTGCCAGGGATGGATCGGTTCATTAGCGGTCGGCACAGTAGCTGCACAAAGTTATCTCAACCTATCGGGACTTATCTTAAAAATCCTGATAACCCCGATAGGTTCCGATAACTATTGTTCTCCCTCCCCGTAAAAAGAGCCTTTATGTGAATAAAGCGTATTTTTCACCGCTTTATTCACATAAAGGCTCTTTTTATACTAGGGGAGAGGCGGGAGAGAGCCTATCGAATTAGCGAGAGCAGTTCCTCGTGCACGGTGGTATCGCCCGTGACTTCCGGGTGGAAAGAAATGCCGATAATGTTCCCGGCGCGCACGCCCACAATCTTGCCCTCATGATGCGCCACCACCCGCACGCCTTCACCGGTGCGGGTCACAATCGGCGCGCGAATAAACGCCGTATCGATCACGACTTCCTCACCTGAGGGTGTAAGCCACGGCAGATGAACCTGCGCCGAATCGACCTGCGAGCCGAAGGCGTTACGCCCAACCGAAACATCCAAAACACCGAGCGACTGCTGCCCCGGAGCCGGATCGTCAATCACAGTCGAGAGCATAATCAGCCCGGCACAGGTTCCCAGGGTCGGCAAGCCCCCCGAAATCGCCTCAATCAACGGCTGACGCAGCCCAAAAATACGGGTCAGCCTGTCAATTGTGGAAGATTCGCCACCGGGCAGAACCAGCGCATCCAGGTTCGCCAGCTGCTCGGCACTTTTGACGAGCACCGCCTGCGCTCCCAGGGATTCGAGCATGCGCGTGTGTTCGGCAACGCCGCCCTGCAGCGCCAAAACACCCACGGTTTTGCCCGTACCGGGCAGGGCAGCCGGGGGAAGAACCTCAGTCTCGCTCATGAGCCTATCTTTCTGCAACACGAGGTTGCTCACACAATGTAGAACGTTGGGTTTCGGGCTGTGTTTGAGAGCGCCAAACTCACCCGAGCGGATAACGTATCTGAACAGAGTCGGGGGCGAAGCCCGCATCGAGCTTCACCCCCTGCACGCCTTGACCGGGCGCCCTCACCTGATCCGAATATACCGATCGGCGAGCGCGCATCCGCCACGTGGCGGCCTATACTTACCAGCCGCGCTCCGCCAGACGATGCGGCGCGGGCAGATCGGCAACGTTGATGCCGACCATGGCCTCGCCCAAACCGCGTGATGCATCCGCCAGCTTTTCGGGGTCGTTGTAGAACGCGGTTGCCTTCACGATGGCCTTGGCACGTGCCTCGGGGTTGCCGGATTTGAAGATACCGGAGCCGACGAATACGCCGTCCGCGCCCAGCTGCATCATCATGGCGGCGTCGGCGGGGGTTGCCACGCCACCGGCGGTAAACATGACCACGGGCAGCTTACCGGTTTTCGCAACTTCGAGCACCAGGTCGTAGGGGGCGGCAAGTTCTTTCGCCTTCACGTACAGCTCGTCGGGCATGGTGTTGTACAGGCCCTGCAGCTCGGCGATCTGGCGTTTAATGGTGCGGATATGCTTGGTTGCCTCCGAGACGTCACCGGTGCCGGCCTCACCCTTCGAGCGGATCATGGCCGCACCCTCGGCGATACGGCGCAGCGCCTCACCCAGGTTGGTGGCGCCGCATACGAACGGCACCGTGAACTGGTGCTTGTCAATGTGGTTCACGTAATCGGCGGGGGGAGAGCACCTCTGACTCATCAATGTAATCCACCTTGAGGCTTTCAAGAATCTGCGCCTCAACAAAATGCCCGATGCGCGCCTTCGCCATCACGGGAATCGAGACGGCGTTAATGATGCCCTCAATCATGTCGGGGTCGGACATGCGGGCCACACCGCCCTGCGCACGAATATCGGCGGGTACGCGCTCAAGCGCCATGACGGCGACGGCGCCAGCATCTTCGGCGATCTTGGCCTGTTCGGGGGTGACGACGTCCATGATGACGCCGCCCTTGAGCATGTCGGCAAGCCCGCGCTTCACGAGCGGGGAGCCGGTTACTGGGGAGTTAGTCTGTTCAGTCATGCCCCCATTTTCTCACGTTCGATGCATGGACGCTCACTTTGCGACGGAATTTCTGCGGATGCGCGCGCATCTTTGTGTCTGCATGACACGAATCGTCATATTTCGTGCTGTGGCCGGGTACTGTGACCCCCCACCAACGACCGGTAGCGGAGTGAGCAAGGCGTTGCATAGTGCCCATCTGCCGTGCTTGCACATCGGGTAGTTGAGCCTCATGCGCCTAACTGCCCATACTATTGCGTGCATCACATTAGAGCCGGTCTAAATCTGTTTTAGCGGTGTGCTCCGTGCTAAGGTTAGGGGCTGGGGTTGGGGCTATTGATACGCGCCTCACCCGCACACCATGAACCAGCCACCACATCCAAAGTACAAAGGAACACACCAGTTTGCTTGAAGTCATCATTGCCCTATCGCTGGCAATTCTTCTGGGTAATATCCTCGCCCATAAAATACGGATAACCCCCGCCATTATGCTCATTTTCCTGGGGCTTGTGCTGGCGCTCATCCCCGTTCACGCCATGCACGAGGTGCGCGAGGCCGGGCTGCCCCCGCACGTGATTCTCGAAATCTTCCTGCCCGTGATGCTGTTCTGGGAGACCCGAAACACCTCCTGGCGTGAGGTGCGCACCCGTCTGCGCGGCATTCTGCTCTCGGGCACGGTGCTCGTAATTTTCACGGCGTTCGTTATCGCCTGGGTGCTTCACACATTTATGGGCGTCTACCTGTGGCATGTGGCGCTGATTATCGGCGTGGCGCTCGCCCCCACCGATGCCGTGGCCGTGGCAACGCTCAACGGCAAACTCCCTAAAGCCTCCATTACCACCCTTAAAGCGGAAGCACTCATTAACGACGGCACCACCCTAGTTCTTTTCGCACTCGCCCTGCAGCTTGCGGGCGGTCATGAACTTGCCCTGGGGAACGCATCCGGAATGTTCTTCTTCTCGTTCCTGATTGGAACTCTCGTTGGCCTGGCCGTCGGATGGGGCGCGAATAAGCTGCGTGCACACATCGGCAACCCCATGAACTTCAGTGTGTTCATGTTTACCATACCGTTTATTGCTTTCTCCCTCTCTGAAGAGATCGAGCCTTTTGAGGGCATGAAAGGTTCCGGAGTGGTAGCTGTGGTGGTCGCCGCTTTCTACCTGACCTATCGCGGACCGGATACCATCAAACCCCAAAACCGTTTCTACGGTCTGCCCATCTGGTCGTTTGTTTCCTATGTCATGAACGGTGCGCTCTTCGTGCTCGTGGGTGTTCAGCTGCCCAGCGCCACTGAGCATATGGATGATGTTGTTCGTGAATACAACTATGCGTGGGCTTCGGCGCTCGCCGTGATTGTGGTGGCGTGGCTCGTTTCCATTGCGGCGCGTTTTATTTTCCTGCACGTCACGATTGGTATTATTCGTGCCCTTGACCGTTCAGAAAAGCAGAGGCGGCTGCGCACAACCTTCCGCGGCCGTGTAGTGAGTACCTTTGCGGGACTGCGCGGCGGTGTTTCCCTTGCGGTGGCTCTCTCCGTGCCGACTGGTGTTTTCGGGCGTGACTTTATTATCTTTATTGTTGCGGGCGTGGTTCTGTTGTCGATGGTGGTTCAGGGGATGCTCCTGCCGCTCGTTATTAGGTGGGCAAAAATCCCGGTTGATACCACCGAAGAAGATGAGATTAATGAAGCAGTGCGCACGATAATTGCCGAGTCCTTCGACTCTGTGGCTGAGATTGGCCAGGAAATTGGTGCGCCGCAGGAGATTATCGACCGCATTGCCGAAGAACAGATGTACAACGCGAGTATGTACCGCAACATGCACACCGTTCGTAAAAACGGTGCGAACGCGCCGGAAGAAGCCCGCCGCATTATTGAAGCGAGCGACCTTGAGAAAGAGCTGCGTCTGCGGCATTTGGAGAAGCAACGCAGCGTGCTCAAGCGCCTGCGTAATGAGCGCACAATCGACATGAATGTGCTCCACGCGATTCAGGAAATCCTGGATATTGAGGAGATACGTGTGCTCGGCCCGGTTGAGCTGGAGTAACGCAAACACTGGTAATCGTGCCCCGTTGTTCTGTGCACGGTATGCTGGTATGCGTGAGTAATAAGCCAGCCACCTCGCAGCAGCACACACCGCAGATACCGACCCCCGGCTCACCCACCCCCGCCACCGCACAGGGCCGGGGCGCACTTGCCGTGCACGCAGTCATCTACCTGCTTTTTGGTCTGAGCACCATCTTTATTCAAACCCCTGACTGGGGTACCGACAGGCTGCTCATTGGAGGGTTGCTGCTTGCCCTCGGCGCCTCCCACTGGTGGGTTTCACGTGGAACACGCTACGGCCCGGCCACCAGTGCCACGCTCATCTCGGTTGCGCTCGTGCAGGCCGCCTCTGGGGCGTTACTAATTGCCCAGCCTGATGCACCTGCCCCAATCCTGCTGGCCACCTGCGGCGGTATTGGCCTTGGCGCCCTTCTGAAGGGCCTGCTGGGGGTGCGGTACCGCTCCGTTATCGCTGCGGCGCGTGACTGGGTGCTGGAGGGCACGGTGATGCTCGCAGCCGCACTCGCTGTACCATTCATGGTGAACATCGGGCCGAAAGCGGTGCTGGGAGTCACCGGCGGCGGGGCGCTCATAGCGGGTGTTTTCCTGCTGGTTGGTGCCCTGGGTGCACGTACCGAAGGCACGCCCGGGGCGTAATGTTGGCGCTGGATAATGGGTGTGGAACCGTGGACGCGTACACTGGTTTAGACGCACACAAAAGGAGGGTTCGTGGCTGAAGACCGCCCGCGGGGGCTCAAAGCCCAAGTGAAAGGGCCGCTGATTATTGCTGCTGCGCTTGCGCTCGCGGCATTCTTTGCGGTGTTTGTTTTCGCAACCGGAGGCACCCATAATAAGCCGAATATCGGCCTGGCTTTGGGTGTGGGGGGTGCCGTGTTTATCGTGACCCTGGTGGTGTGCGCAACCTTGATTCTGGTGGACCGCCCAAACGACCCGTCACTGGGGCAGGGCACGGGCATTAATCGTTCTTCAGCTGAACTGTATGCCCAGGCAAAAGCTAAACGAGAAGCAGCGGAACGTGAGAAAGCCCGTGCTGAGGGGAACTCACAAGCGGCCGGAACCAAAGCGGAAACAGCCGAGAATGATGCTGAGCCCCCTAAGACGACTGACAGCTAATCGGCGCGCTGAGGTGGTATGCTAAGCTGGTTCTATCTTTATGAGTTATACGCCTTATGGCGAGAGGAGCTGGTAGCGCTACCTGCCAACTCCTCTCCAGTCAGGCAGATGCTACCTCAGTCGCTTAAGGAATACTGAGATAGCTTCTACGACATTAGAAACGGCTTGAGCCGATCCATCAATCAGAATGTAGTTGATGAGGATCGCTTGAGCCGTTTCTACTATCTCGTAGAACAGCATTCCCACTGCGCTTGCGCGCCTTCCGCACGCAGATTTGGTGCCTCGCGCACTCGGAATCTGCGGTGCTCCAGCTCATCCGCCCCGAGAGTCATCACGGAATGTATATTTGCAAACTGTGCCAGTGACTCATTCCGGGAAGAGGGCACTCATAACTTTACCGCATGCTTTACAAGGAAATTTCGTGTGATTCTGGAGAATGCGTAAAAATGTGATTCTTCCATTTTTAAATTCTTTTTACGTGCACTAGGGACATTCCCTGAAGAAATATTGCGTCATAAAGCGTTATTCTATAACTTTGCCTGTACTCAGCATTGATACCAGCGTTACACCCAATCTACGATAGAAATATCCATCCCGGATTTTTGTAAATTCTGCAATATCTTATTCAATATCAGGAGACCCCATGCAGACCCTTATCATTAACGCCCACCCGGATCCCCAGAATAAAACCGCGTATTGCACCAACCGCCTCGTCGATTGCCTGACCGAGAAACTGCCGGATGCAACCGTGCTGAACCTCTACAACGAGGATATTCCCGAACTTACTGCCGAGACTCTGCCGGTCTTTAACGGCGCATACAGTGGGGATGGTAAAGATGCAGAGTTGAGCAAGGGCGCACAGCATTTTCTTGCGCGCAATGCCGAGCTGCTCGAACAGTTCAAGGCGGCCGACCGGGTGATTATCGCCATGCCCATGCACAATTTCACGGTGACCTCACGCCTGAAAGACTACCTGGACAACATCATCGTGCCGGGGCATACCTTCCAGTACACTCGGGAGGGCCCGCAGGGTCTCATGGGCGGGCATAAAGCGCTGCTCGTGCAGTCAAGCGGCTCCGTATACAGCACCGGTCCGCTGGCACCGTGGGAGCAATCGTACCCCTTCCTGCAGACCGCATTTGGGATGCTCGGGTTCGACTCGACCGATATTGTGCGTGCCGAAGGCACCATGGACCCAAATATTGGCCCAGACGTCGCTGTTGAGCGTGCCTGCGCCGAGCTTGAACAAAAGCTGCCCGAGTTCCTTGCCTAAGAAACCAAGAATTGCTGGGTATAAGGAACACTAAGAAGCCCGATGGTACTGAGGCGGTGTGCTAAGCCGGAACCATATTTGCAACTGTTATTAGCCCTTCATGGGCAAGAGGGGTTGATAGCGCTAACTACCAACCCCTCTCTAGTCAGGCAGATGCTACCTCAGTCGCTTAAGGAATACTGAGATAGCTTTTACGACATTAGAAACGGCTTGAGCCGATCCATCAATCAGGATATAGCTGATAAGGATCGCTTGAGCCGTTTCTACTAGTTCGTAGAGAGGCATGTCTACTCGCGCTTGCGCGCCTTCCGCACGCAGATTTGGTGCCTCGCGCACTCGGAATCTGCGGTGCTCCAGCTCATCAGCCCCGAGAGTCATCACGGAATGTATATTTGCAACCTGTGCCAGTGACTCATTCCGGGAAGAGGGCACTCATAACTTTACCGCATGCTTTACACAGAAAATATGCCCCTTTAAAAGCGTTAGCATGTAAAAAGGCTCTTTATGTGAATAAAGCGTTGAAAAACTCTCTTTATTCACATAAAGAGCCTTTTTGCGCGGGAGATGAGAGAGGGAGGCCGGAGAGGGTCGCTGGGGAAAAGCAGCGGGAGGAAGGGCCTACTTCTCAACAGGAAACGGGTACAATAGAGTCCCCTGCCCGCATCGGCATGTAGCGCTGACCAATATTACCTGTGCCATGCCGCCCCAGAGACGGGCGCACTGCACAGACCGAGAAACGCATCTTCATGACACATAAACCTACACACGCCCTGCCCGAAAATACCGGCGCGGCAGACAACCCCAACGCAGCAGCAAAACTTGGCACAGCAGCACCGTCCAAGGCGAACCCGCCCGTCACCGGTGCAGTTCCGGCGGTGACAGGCACCGTGCCCTCCACCACTGGCGCCATCCCGGCTGTGCCCGCACCTGATGCAGGCCCCGGGATGCCCAATATGGACGATCCCAAAAACATATACCTGCTCAAAGATGCCCCCGTTTTCACAGCGCTTCTTGCCTTGGGTATCCCCATGGCAGCAGGGCTGGCGATCACCAGCATTTACAACGTCATTAACTCCTACTTTGTGGGGCACTACGGCACCGTCGAAGAGCTCGCCGCCACCGGATACGGCGTACCTGTTTTCTTTATCATCATGGCGATTGCGGGTGTGTTCGGTCTGGGCTCATCAACCCTGGCGTCGCGTCTGCTGGGCGAAGGCAACAAGGCACGTATTCGCAACGTAACCTCATTCGCCCTGTACTCTGCGCTCGCCTGCGGTGTGGTGGTCGCTATTGCCGGGTTCCTGTTCGCAGACCCAGTTACCGGCCTGATGGGCGCCTCCGGGTCATCCTTTGAGCCGACCAAAACCTTCGTGCACCTGCTCTTTGTGGGTGCGCCGTTTTCGGTCGGCATGTTTACCCTGGAACAGCTGGTGCGTTCTGAAGGTTACGCCAAACAGTCCATGTACGGCATTATCTGGGGCGTCGTCATCAACTCAATTTTCGATGTTCTGCTGATTGCGGTTCTCGGCTGGGGTATCGCCGGTGCCGGTTGGGCGATGCTCGCCGCAAACGCCGCATCCATGGTGTACTACCTGCAGTTCCTTATTCGCAAGAGCCCCAACTTCTCCTGGAAACCCAGCGATTTTGTGATCGCCGGCGACATTATTAAACCCGTGTTCGCCGTGGGTGCCGCCGAACTGATTCAGAGTGCAAGCCTGACCGTTTCTGCGCTGGTGCTCAACAATATTGCTGCAGGATACGGTGACGATTCTGTGGCCGCCTTTGGGCTGGCGATGCGTCTGAACATAGTACCTGAAATGCTGTGTATGGGTATTTGCATGGGCGGTATTCCGCTCTTCGCCTATGCCTACGGTGCTCGCAATCGAGACCGCGTGCGTTCTGCGCTGAAAACCGCCGCAATGGTATCGGTGGCAACCTCCATTATCTTCACCACCCCCGTTTTGATATTCCGTCGCCAGCTTCTTGAGCTCGTGGGCGACTCCTCGCTGGTCGCCACCGGCGAGAAAGTGCTGATCGCGCTCATGCTTGCCGCCGTTTTCAACGCCGTGAGCATCGTGTTCGTCTCGTGGTTCCAGGCCGCCGGTAAAGGCTTGCCCGCCACGCTCATGACCCTGGGCATTGCGCTGCTTTTCTTCCCCGCAGTCATCTTCGGTAATATGTGGTTCGGGTTCGACGGCCTCACCTGGGCGTTCCCCTTCACCCAGATCTCGGCGTGCGTGCTGGGTGTGATCCTCTTCTTCGCAACCGGCGGTACTAAGGTGAAGGACACGGCAGCGAACGAGACTGCTACGGTGAAAGACCCCGCAAAAGCCTAGCCTCACCGCCGCCAACAGGCGCTGCAGCAGCGAAACACCATAAGGTGTAGGCGGTGTTCGTTACTGCCGCGCCAATAGAGGTATGATGAGCGAGGCAAACAACCACACCCCACGCACGGAAACGAGCACAAAGGAAGAGGCGCGCGTGCACGAAACAACCGACAACACCCCTGCGTCGCGTGCGGCCGAAATCCTCGAATCCGGCGACGAAAGAAACATCTACTACCTCAAATCAGCCCCGCCCATGCGCGCCCTCCTGGCCCTGGGCATCCCCATGGCCACCGGCCTGGCGATTACCTCCATCTACAATGTGGTGAACTCCTACTTTGTGGGGCACTTCGGCACCGTTGAAGACCTGGCGGCCCTCATCTTCGGCTTTCCTGTTATCGGTGTCATCACCGCCCTGGCGGGCCTTTTCGGGGTGGGCGCATCCACTCTCACGGCGCGGCTGCTGGGCGAGAACAAAGCCGACCGCATCCCCGAAGTCACCTCATTCGCACTGTACGCGTCCCTGCTGTTCGGGGTGCTGTTGGCCCTGATCGGCGTGTTCTTCATTGACCCGCTCACCCATTTTATGGGGGCCTCAGGCGCCACCTACGAACCCACCCGCTGGTTCGTGACGATCCTGTTCATTGGCGCCCCGCCCTGGATGTGCATGTTCACCCTAGAGCAGCTGGTGCGGGCCGAAGGGTACGCTAAACAGTCCATGTACGGGCTGGCCTGGGGTGTGCTCGCCAACCTGGTGCTGGATGCGCTGCTCATTGGTGTGCTCCACATGGGCGCAGCCGGTTCCGGGTGGGCGCTCATGGGCTCGAACCTGGCGTGCATTATCTACTACATGCTGTTTCTGACCGCTAAAAGCAAGAACTTCTCGGTATCTCCCCGCGATTTCAAGCTTTCCGCCGACGTGCTCAAACCCGTGCTGGCGGTGGGCTCCTCACAGCTGGTCTCTAGCCTGTTCCTGGTGGCCTCGGCTCTGGTGCTGAATAACCTGGCGGTCAAGTACGGGGATGCGGCAGTCGCCTCATTCGGTGTCTCAATCCGGCTGATTATGGTGCCAGAGACCCTGTGCATGGGTATCTGCATGGGCGGTATCCCGCTGTTCGCCTACGCCTACGGGGCACGGAACCGGGAGCGTCTGAGGGCCTCACTGAGAACGGCGGTGGCGCTGTCGGTGGGCACCTCGGCGGTGTTCTCCATCCCAGTGTGGTTTTTCCGGGACTGGGCGCTGTACCTGACGGGCGGACCCACCCTGGTTGAGGTGGGCGATAAGGTGCTCACGGCCCTGCTGTGCTCGACCGTGTTCCACGCACTGGTGGTGCTGTGGATCTCCTGGTTCCAGGCGTGCGGCAAAGGAACAGCTGCGGTGGTGATGACCGCGAGCGTGGGTGTTTTCTTCTTCATCACGGTGCTGGCGGGGGAGGCACTGTTCGGGTTTGACGGGCTCACCTGGGCGTTCCCGGTAACCCAGATGGCCTCATGCGCGCTCGGCGTGGTGCTGTTCGCGGTAACGGGCCGCACCCGCGTGCCCGCAACAGCCCCCGATGCGGGCGCTTCCGCATCGGCAGAACCGGGAGGGCAGGCCGCTGGGAGTGTTGGCGCCGGAATATAACAGCTCACGCCTGCGCGTACACTAGAAATATGCGTGAACTTCAGGAAAAAATAGTGGCTGAAATGGGTGTACGCCCCAACATGACCGAGGCGCAGGCCCGCGATGAGATAACCCGGCGCGTACAATTCCTCTGCGACTACGCGAAAAGCTACTGGCACCCGCGGATTCGTGCTCGGCATTAGCGGCGGCATCGATTCCACACTGGCAGGCAGGCTCTGCCAACTCGCCAGCGAAAAACTCAACGCCGAAGGATACCAAGCGCAGTTCATGGCGGTACGCCTGCCCTATAAAACGCAGGTAGACGAAGAAGACGCACAAAAAGCCCTCGAATTCATCGCCCCCGACCGCACCGTCACCTTCAATATTGCGGATGCGGTCGATGGCTTCGACACCGCCTACACGGCTGCCGTGGGCACGCCCATCAGTGACTTCAATAAGGGAAATATTAAGGCGCGTGCCCGCATGATCGCCCAGTATGCGCTCGCTGGCGACCCGTCCCTGCTGGTCGTCGGCACCGACCACGCGGCGGAATCCGTGACCGGTTTCTTCACGAAGTTCGGCGACGGTGGGGCGGATATACTGCCTCTGTCCGGGCTGAATAAGCGGCAGAATCAGCTGCTTCTGAGGGTTCTGGGCGCATCCGAGCGGCTGTGGGCTAAGCCGCCGACAGCCGACCTGCTTGACGGTGTCCCCGGGCGCACCGATGAGGACGAGCTCGGCATCACCTACCCGCAGATCGACGACTACCTGGAGGGTAAAGAAATTGACCCCGCTGTTGCCGAGAAGCTAGAGACTATCTACCTGCGCAGTCGGCATAAACGCACGGTTCCGGTGGGCATCGCCGATACGTGGTGGCATGTGAACTGACTCTGTCCGTGCGCCACCTTTTAGCTTTATCCTTGAGATAGGGACGCAATCTCAGAGGAAGGACACAATGACTGAACCTGCTTCAAACCCCAACGACCCCCGCATTAACCTCGACAAAACAGAACAGCCGGATCACCCAAGCGGGCCTCAGCCGGACCCCCACCCGCAGAGCTACCAGGGTCCCGCCGTTGGGCAGCCGCCCGCACCGGCGCCCTATGCAGCACCCTACCCGGGCCAGTATCCTTACGCTGCTGAGTACCGGGCGGCTGATGCCCACACCATAGCGATGCTCGCCCACCTTTCGCTGCTGCTGTGGGGTTTCACACCGCTCATCCTATGGGCTGTGTACAAAGATAAGCCTGGGTACGGGTTTACTAAGCGAGCCTGCGCCCGCGCGTTAACTTTACGATGACCGTAATGATTGCTGAGCTCTCGGTGATTGCTTTTAGCCTGCTGAGTTTTCTGGTCTTGATGGGTATAACCGCCGGTAGCCAAGATGCGGCGGCGGTGGCCGCAGTAGTATTCATGATCGGTCTTATAGTGGTGTTGGGGATCATGACTGTCACGCTAATTCTGGCTATTATCTTCCCCATTATGGGGGCGATACGCGCCAACCGCGGGGAAGAGTACCGGTATCCCCTCCCGCACATAAAAATACTGAATGAAGACGGATAGGTGAACTGTCTCTCATAATACTCAAAAAACGCCCCCACCAACCCATCTGTTAGTGATGGGTGACACATATACGGTGTTGGGTGGCGTATCTACAAGACTATTCATCAAAATCTTGGTAGTCTTGCGGATATGGTACGTACCGCACCGTACCATTCACCGACCAACCGACCGAAAGTACATTATGAGTCAACAGAACTTTGACCCCAACCAGCCGAACTACAACTACAACCCAAATATGCAGCAGGGTATGGGGCAGCAGCCCTACGAGCAGGAAGCCCCGGATGCACGTTCCATGGCAACGTTTGCACACATTTCCCCGGTCCTGTCTCTTTTTGCGCCTCTGATCTTCTGGTTCATTTACAAAGATAAAACCGGGTATGGTCGCACCAAGGCTGCTGCCGCCCGCGCGTTTAACCTGGCGCTCACCTGGACCATTGTGGCGATTGTGTACATTATTGTGTGCGCCGTTATCTTCGGGGCAGGCGCGGCAGCATCAACATCTCGAAATGTTTCTCCCCTGGTGGGAATAGCATCCCTGATGTACTTGCTGATTATCCCTGCCGGTCTTGTAGTTCTTATTTTCCACATTGTGGCAGCAGTAAAAACTAATAAGGGAGAGGACTACAAGTACCCGGTTCCCACCCTTAAGGTTCTGAAGGATAAGTAAAATTACCGTCCACTCAGGTAATAATGAAGCTGTGGCCTGGATTTGTACTATACAGATCCGGGCCACAACTTTATGTGCACACTGGCGAGCATTATCCCCGGTGAAGCACCTGCCGGGCGTACCGGTGAATCATCGTTGCTGCAGCCTCACGCCGCACCGTGGCGGCAGGTTTGAGCAGGGAAGTCTCCTCCGTAAATATCTTCTTCTCATACGCCCAGGTGATCTCCCGGTAGAAACGCGCACCGGTGGGCACATCCTCAAAGGGGCTTTTCTCCGGGGGCATGTAGGCGGGGGAGCCTGCGGCACGGTAGAAGAACGCGGCCATGGCCTCACGGGTGGCGGCCTCATGCGGGCGGAACGTGCCATCCGCCCAGCCGGTAGTAATACCCGCCTGGTGCATCCACGCGATCTCCTTATAGAACGGGTGGTTTGTGGGAACATCCGTAAACGGCGACTGCTGCGGGGGCGTGTAGGCGGGGGAACCGGCCAGCCGGTAGAAGAACGCCGCGGCCGCCCCGCGCTCGGTATCTTCACCCGGGTGGAAAGTGCCGCCCGGGTACCCGCGTGTAATTCTGCGTTCGGCCAGCCAGTCAATGTCGGGGGTGGCAGTGTTCGCATCGTTCACGTCCGTAAACCGGGCCCGCACCGTGTTGTGGGTGTTCTCCCCAGAGACATTCAGCACCTGCGCCCGATCACCTGTGGCACCTAGGGCGCCGTTCAGGTTACCGGTGGAATTATGCAGATGCAGCAGAAGCAGCTTACCTTCTGCCCCTTCGGTGCGGTGCACCGTCAAAGACGCGTTGGGTGCATCAACAAACAGCCCCGGCACGCCTGAGGCGGTACCGGTGAACCAGAAGGTGGGTGTGAACGGGTTGAACTTTACCGCTTCAGTCGCATCAACAATGGGTGTGGTGGCATACGAGGAGGTGGTGGCCACCGTGTAAGAGAGAGCTCCCGGGTTTTGGGTGCTCAGCCCCAGCTGCCGCAGCGGCACCCCCATAATGAGGGTGTTGCTGTCCATGGTGTTCGTGTCGGTGCTGCCCCAGGTGTTATTGAGCGGGTAGAGCGCCCCGTCCACCGGAACCCACCGGCCGTTATCGGCACGGGAAAGCTGCACCAGCGGGTAGTCCACCCCGGCGGCGCGCATCGTGTGCAGGCGGTAGTCGTTGGTGCCGTCCCCGTCGGTGTCAATAAACACGTAGTAGGTGCTGCGCGGGGTCACCTCGGACCAGTTGCCCCAGGTTGAAATACCAAAATAAAGCGAACCATCGTTCGGGTTTTTGCCTGCGGCAGCCAGTGCGGCAGCATCCGATGCGGCACCCGCGTACTGAATATCCGCCCGCTGGTCGCTGCTGACCGACAGGTCCTCGGTGGGAATATGCCCGCTCGTGACCCCCAGCTCAAAAGCCCCCAGCAGCGACCGGTACCCGCCCTGATCCACACCCGTACCGGAAAGCGGCAGCTGCGCCTGCTGCTGGCCTCGCTCAAACTGCACCTCCGCAGCGGCCACCCGCATCTTTGACACCAGCTTCGGGGCGGCGTGCACCGGCACCCGCAACGTAGTGTCGCCCTCGGTGAGCACCACCTGCCCGGATGCGCTCGCAACATACTGGCGCGCCCCAAAAGCAACCACCTGCCCGTCTTCACCGGTGGAACGCTGGGTGGTGTTCGCCGTCGCCTCAGCGGTTTTCGCCAGGGCGGCGGGGTCCACGGTGAGGGTGACGGTGAACGTTGTCCTCCCGCCCGGGGGCACCGTCACGCTCTCAGGCAGGGAGTAAGCAACTCCCGGGATTTCGGTGCTGGCAGTGTACGAGAGCAGGTAGGTGTGCGCGATAGTGTCAGTATTTTCCACCACCATTTCACGGCGGAGAACAGACACCGGCGCATCTGGGGCGTATTCGAGTACCCCGAACGTGTCTGAAACCTGCTCCGGGCGGGCGGCGTTATAGACGAGCACACGGTTATTCACAGCCTTGGCGGAGTCGATGCGGCCAGAACCCACCCGATCCGGCGGGTAGGGGCGGTTTTGGGCATCATGCACAGGGTGCGCGGAAGTGTTCATCAGGGTGGCTTTAAGCTGCTGCGGGCTGTAGCTGCGGTGCTCTTCCACAAGCTGCGCGGCCACCCCGCAGACGTAGGCGGCAGACATGGAGGAGCCCGTGAGCGTACTGGCCCCTGCGCCTGAGCCCGCCCGGGCTGAAGCGATACCGGTGCCCGGGGCAGACACATCGGGTTTAATTCTGCCCCACGAGCCGTGAGCGCCCCGCGCCGATGCCGGGTTAGGCTGATCCGCCGCCCCGGTTTCGATGCGCGCACCGGTGCGGAGAGCATCGTCTAGTCGCAGGGTGAGGGTGCCTGAGGCCAGCGCCGGGCGGATCTTCTCGGCCTGCTCTGAGGGCAGCAGCACCCCGGGCAGGGCCGCAGTGCCGGCGATATCGGTCAGCGGCTGCCCGGTGCCAAGAACCACCCCAGCGCCGCCAGCCCGCTCTACATTGGCGAACCGTACCGCCGAACCGCACGGCACGGCACCGCTTGTATTGTCCCAGTCAAGGTACACCCATTTCCCTCTGAGCCTGGCGGCCTCTTCAGCGGTGAACAGGGGCACACCCGTACAGGTTCGAGGCGGGGGCTTTCACCACTTGGCCCGGTGAGCTCACCCTCCCTGTGCCGTGCATAATCATACTTTGTGGTGTACCGGCCGTATATTTCGCTTGTGCCAGCGGGGGAGAGCACTTTCACCCGGTCGGCAGACTGCGTGGCGCCCATAGAATTCGCCACAGTGAGCGCGTACGCGCTGGTTGCCGGGCCACCGGAGATAGAGTAGGTGTCGCCAGCACCGTTCTGGGATGCGGCATTCCCCGCGGCGGTCACCGTAAGAACACCCTGCCGGTACAACTCACCTATTGCATAGTTAGTCGATTCATCGAATACACCGTAGTCGGTTCCGACCGAAAGGTTCACAATATCCGCCCGGTCGCTGAAATCCCCATCGTCGTTCGGGTCAAGCACCCGATCGAGAGCCTTCAGCGTGAGCGCCGACGTTCCCGCACACCCAAAAATACGGAAGGCCACCAGGCGCGCCTCCGGGGCGGCCCCGGGGGCGATGCGCATCCTGTGCAGCTCATCGGCGCTGAGCGCGGAGTAATCCCCGTGAAAGGCAGTATTATCCGCCGCCACACCGTACCCGGCGATAGTGCCCGCCACGTGGGTGCCGTGCCCGCTGCAGTCAAGAGGATTCGCATCCGGGATGGGCAGGGCATGCTCCTTAGTGCTGGCATTATAGCCATCCCCGGCCATATCGTACCCGCCCACAAGCTTCTGCGGATCGTACAGCCCATCCGGCAGGGTGGCCGAGTCCTTCGCCCGCCGGTAGGCCTCATCGGTGCCGGGCCCGCCCAAATCGGCGTGGGTGTAGTCGATGCCGGTATCAATGACGGCCACCGTAACGTTACGGCCCGTGTACCCGTACCCGCCGGTATTGTTCTTCTGCGCCCAGGTGGTGAGCGTATCCGTGTGCACGGCGGTACCCGCGTTCTGCGGCCGCACGTTCGTAATAACGCTAATGCGCGCCACATCCTGCCGGGCCGCGAGCTTACGGATCTGTTCAATATCGCCGTAGAGCCCGACCCCGCGCACCGTGTTCACGGTGGTGTACAGTATTTTTCGAGCTGGTGGCCTCAGCAGCCGTGCGTGCCCGCTCGTTTACCCAGGCGTGGATGGAACGCACCTCATCCCGTTTAGCCGCGTTCTGCTCCCGGGTGGCGCGGCCGGTCGCAGGGGCGGGTGAGCTCATAGGCGCCGGTGCCTTTGAACTGCACAAAAAAACCGCTGTTTCACCCGATGCGCTGGCGGCTGAGGGGCTAATAATATTCTGATCTCTGCTGGTTTCCGCGCCCTGCTGGACACTGCTATCCGGTGTATCTGCGGCGAAAACCGGGAAGGCGGCGGTGGTTACTAACGATAAACTCAACGCTGTGGCAAGAGTGCATCTTGCCTGCCCCATGAACTTTCTCGCCATAGACAGCTCCTTGATATGTGGTTGGTGCGCAGAGTGAACGAGATAAGAGTACCGAAAACTTTCGATACGTATCAGGCGGCTGTGCAGGGGCACTCACGGTTTAACCACAAAAAACAACAGTAGACTAATAATTATTAGTGCATCTCCTTGTTTTTACTGGCACTAAGACTAGAAAATATTCGGAATACTTGTGCAATATCACGGTATATGAGGCTTATTTTGAGGTGCGCCTCGCCTGCAGTTTTCTATAACTATGCGGCTCATCCTTAGCGCCCCACCCGCAGCCGCACCCACACCGCACAGAAAACCCGGCCGCCAGTACCCCCTCAGGGGCCACTGACGGCCGGGAAACCAGCCAAAGCGCCAGGCGTCCAGCCAATAGTAGGGCGCCCAATAGCGTAAGACTACGGCACAGACACCCGGCAGCTGGGGCGCTACCGCCTACTCAGCACCTTCTCGTGATACCGGTACAGGAACGCGGCCATCGCATCGCGGTGAATCGGCTCACCGGGGCGGTAGGTGCCGTCGTCCCAGCCCTTCGTGATGCCCTGCTCGGCCAGCCATGCGATCTCCTTATAGAACTGGCTGTCGGCAGGAACATCCGCAAAAGGTGCCCGGGCGGGTGCCGCAAACTGCGGGGAACCCGCATTCCGGTAGAAGAACGCCGCCATCGCGTCACGGTTCACCGAGGCGGAGGGGCGGAACGTGCCGTCACCGTAGCCGGTGGTGATGCCGCGGGCAGCCATCCACTCAATCTCCTTATAGAACGGGTGGTTCGTGGGCACATCACTAAACGTCGGCTTCGTCGGAGGCGTAAACTGCGGCGAACCATTCAAACGATAGAAGAACGCCGCCATTGCCCCACGCTCCACATTCTCACCCGGGCGGAACGTCCCATCCGGGTAGCCGAGCGTAATCTGCCGCTGCGCCAACCAGTTAATCTCCGTATAGAACTGGTTATCGGCCGGAACATCCTTAAACCGGGCGTCACGGCTATTAGCAGATGCGGCACTCACCTCAACCACCTGGGCACGCTCACCATGCCCGGCACCAATGCCACTCAGATCACCGGTGCCGTTATGCATATGCAGGAACAGGGCCTTAGCCTCAAAAGCCCCCGCCTGCCGGTGTGCCGTCAGCTCAGTACCAGCACGGTCAGCGAAGAACCCCGGCACACCCGCCGACTCGCCCTCAAACCACACCTTCGGCGCGAACGGGTTGAATGTGGCCTTCTCCGTGCGGTCCACATAATCAGAGCCCTCATTCGACCAGGTGTTCGTTAACACGGTGTAGCTAATGTCCTTCGCGTTCGCTGAGGTCAGGCCCAGATCCTTCAACGGGACGCCCAGCACCATCACATTGGAATCCATCATGTTCGTATCGGTATCACCCCAGGCACTATTGAGCGGGTACTGGTTAATGAAATCCCACTTGGCCCCGGTTGCCTTCCACACCTTCACCAGCGGGAAATCAAGGCCCTTCTCGCGCGCAACCTCAAGCACATAGTCCTGCTGGCCGTCCCCGTTCGTATCAACCGAAACCTCCACGCTGCGCCCAGAATGCAGCACATCCCAGTTCGACCATGTTGAAATCCCAAAATACAGGTTCCCCTCATCCGGGTTCTTCCCGGCAGCAGCCAGCGCCGGGGCATCCGAGGCGGCACCCACATACTGCACATCAACCACCTGATCCGACGCCACCGTGAGGTTCTGCGTCGGAATACGGCCGCTGGCGGCGCCCAGCTCAAACACGCCCAGCATCGACCGGTACCCGCCCTGATCCAAGGTGGTGCCCGTAAGCTTCACCTTCTGCTCAGCACCGGTGCCGAACTCAATCTTTGAGGTGTCCGCGCGCATCGCCGAAACCGGTTTAGGGGCCACATGCACCGGCACGCGCATCGCCTCGGCGCCGTCCTCCTTAAACACTACCCGGCCGGATGCGCTCGCAACATACTGGCGGTCCCCCTCGGCGGTGGTTTCGACCTTATCGCCCACGACGTTGCGTGAGCTCTGGCGCTTTTCCAGCGCGGGGTCCCTGGTTTTCTCCAGTTTCGCCGGGTCGATGGTGACGGTCACCGTCACGTTCTTCTTCTCGCCCGCCCCCACGCTCACCGTGGACGGCAGGGAGAAACTCACCCCCGGGATGTCGGTGCTTGCCACATACTCCGGGGTGTAGGTGTGTGCCCGCGAGTCCGTATTGTCGAGGGTGATGTCGCGGGTTACGGTCTGCACCCCCGAGTCCGGGGTGTACTCCAGCACGCCGAACGCTGTTGATACGCGCTCGGGCTGTTTCGTATCGTACGCCAGCACCTTAGCCTCAACAGCGGCCTTGGCGTTAATCATGCCGGACCCTACCCGGTCCACAGCGTACGTGTGCCCCTGGGAGTCTTTCAGGTCGGTGTTCGCCCCGTTCATGAGGGCGGCCTTGAGCATGGTGGGGGAGTAGTCCTGATGCGCCTGCAGCACCAGCGCCGCCACCCCGGATGCGTGCGGGGCCGCCATGGAGGTGCCCGTGAACGCAACCCCCTTGGTGCCGCCGCCCACGGCAGCTGAGACGATCTCGGCGCCGGGGGCCGCCACATCCGGTTTAATGTACCCGTCCGAGCCGTGCTGCCCGCGCGCCGAAGAGGACACCAGATCCAGCGCCTTACTGTGTGAGGTGCGGCCCTGAGCCTTGTAGTCGTTGTTCAGCTCAACCCGCAGGGTGCCGTCGTTGATTGCCGTGGCCAGCTTGTCGGTGGCGCTTTGGAGAGAGCATAAAACCGGGGATCGTGGCGTTACCCGCGATACCGACCTCGTGCCGTTCCTGCATCGATCCCAGGACGACGCCTTGACCGCCGGCGGCCTCCACATGGTTGAACCGCACCGCTGAGCCGCACGGGAATTTTCCGGTGGCCGGGTCTTCCCAGTCGATGTACACCCACTTGCCCTTAAGCTGCGCCGCGTCCTGCTCGGAGAACGCTTCGCAGCCGTACCGGTTGGATGCTGGGGCTTTAACCACCTCACCGGTGAGCTTGTCGGCGCTTGCAGCGGCGTAGTTGAAACTGGAGGTGTACACGCCGTTCACGAATCCGGCCTGCTGTTCGGGGGCGAGCACTTTCATCTGATCCGTCGGCTGAGTGGTGCCGTAGGCGTTCGCTACTGACAGTCCTGCGGCGGCGTTGGCGGGGCTGCCCGAGTTGGAGTAGGTGTCGCCCACCCCGTTGTAGTTATTGGCGTTACCGGCTGCGGCGACCGTGAATACGCCCTGCCGCGCCATCGTGTTCACAATATACGATTCGGGGTCGTCCACGGGCGCGAATTCGCCGCCTAGCGACAGGTTCACAACGTTCGCCTTATCCGAGAAGTCGCCGTCGCCGTTGGGGTCCATGACCGTGTCGAGGGCTTTAATGACCATGTGGGTGGTGCCGTAGCAGCCAAAAACGCGAACCGGCAGGATTTTAGCCTCCGGGGCGGTGCCGGGCCCGATTTTCATCTGGTTCAGCTGTTCTGCGGTGAGTTTGGAGTAGTCGCCGCGGAAGGTGGTGCCGTCCTGGTTTACGCCGTACCCGGCGGCGGTGCCCGCAACGTGCGTGCCGTGGCCGCCGGACCCGAACCCATCAGGGCGGCAGTCCAGCGGGTTGTTGTCGGGGTGCGGGGTGTTCTGCTCGGTGTTCGTGGAGGAGGCGTTGTAGCTGTCTCCTACCAAGTCCACGCCCGCAGCGATCTTGGTGCGGTCAATCAGCCCTGAATCTGCGGAGGGCAGCTCGGGCATGTCTTTCGCTTTCTGGTATGCTTCGGCCGTGCCGGGGCCGCCGAAGTCGGAGTGCGTGTAGTCCACACCCGAATCGACCACGGCAATGGTCACGTCTTTGCCCGTGTACCCGGTGTTTTCGCGGGTCCAGGTGTTAACGGTTTTGGTGTCTACCACGCTGGAGGCGTTCTGCCGTTCCTTGGCAATAATGGGGGTGATGCGCTCCACATCGCCGCGGTGCGCAAGTTCACGGATCTGTGCAGCATTCCCCTGAAGTACCACGCCGCGGGCGGTGTTGTGCACGGTGTACAGTGCCTGGGAGCTGGACTGGCGGGCTGCCGCCTGTGCCTGTGATTGCACCTGGGTTTTGATGGCTTGGACTTCGGCCTGCTTATTAATGGGTGCTTGTTTGTTTGCTAGTACTGCGGGGGATTGGGTTTGTTCGTATGCGCCTTTGCCTTTGAATTGTACGAAGACGACGATATTGCCTTCCGCTTTTTTCATGCCGGGGCTGAGTACGTCCTTGGCGGTATCCCCCGAGGTGACGATACCGGTTTCGTCAGCATGGGGCTGTACGGCTGAGGCCGGTGCTGCGGCGCTGAGGGTGAGGGCTAAGCCCATTGTTGCGGCCAGGCAGCTTTTGGCGAAAAGCCGTGGGGTGGATAGTGGTCTCATGATGATTTCCTGACTATAGGTAACGTGATATGTGTGATATATAGCACATCAGTGTGATTTACTTTAGCATGAGATTTAATAATTCCTGGGTGCTCTATTTCATCTGTTTTTTTAAAGCATTGCCGGGGCAATAAAAATCCCAATATTTTTTTGATGTGCACCGTAAATATGCGGTGTGTAATACTCATCCTCCTCACAAAATATGGCGTTTTAGGTCTGACTAAACCCCTGCCGCCCCTATGGTGCGTAGCTTTTGGGCGGCACCGCATATGGCGCGGGGCGCCAGCTTCACCCGCACAGGAGAAGCCAGCGCCCCCAAACGCAGCAGCGGCTAAGATCCGCTCGTACCTACTTCAGCACTTTATCGCTGTGGCGGTACAGGGAACGCGGCCATCGCATCGCGGTGAATCGGCTCACTGGGGCGGTAGGTGCCGTCATCCCAGCCCTTCGTGATGCCCTGCTCGGCCAGCCACGCGATTTCCTTGTAGAACTGGCTGTTGGCGGGTACGTCCTGAAGGGGAGGCTGCCGGTGCTGCGAACTGCGGCGAGTTGGCGTACCGGTAGAAGAACGCGGCCATGGCGTCGCGGTTCACCGAGGCGGAGGGGCGGAACGTGCCGTCACCGTAGCCGGTGGTGATGCCGCGGGCGGCCATCCACTCAATCTCTTTGTAGAACGGATGAGACTTCGGAACGTCACTGAACGTGGGGTTATCCGGCGCGGTGAACTGCGGCGTGCCTGCTAGGCGGTAGAAGTACGCGGCCATTGCCCCGCGCTCCACGTTCTCGCCCGGGCGGAACGTCCCATCCGGGTAGCCGGTGGTGATGCGCCGCTGCGCCAACCAGTTGATTTCTGCGTAGAACTGGTTCTCGGCCGGAACATCCGTGAACCGTGACGGCGCCGGGTCGAGCTGCTGCTGCTCGGTGACCTCCAGCACCTGCGCGCGGTTGCCTGCGGCACCGTTAAGCCCGCTCAGATCACCGGTGGTGTTGTGCATGTGCAGGAACAGGGCCTTCACATCAGCTGCACCTTCGGCGCGGTGCGCCACCAGCTCGGAGGAAGGCGCATCAGCGAAGAAACCCGGAACCGTTGCGGCGGTCCCAGAGAACCACAGCTTCGGGTCGAACGGACGGTAGTTAATCCAGCCGGTCTCGCTCACGTTAGTCCAGGCGTACTGGGTGGTGGCCGAGACACTGTACTTAATGTCTTTCGTCTTCTCGGCGCTGAGCCCCAGGTCTTTCAGCGGTACCGCCATCACGAGGGCGTTGGAGTCCATCATGTTCGTGTCGGTGTCGCCCCAGGCGTTATTGAGCGGGTAGTAGGCGATCTGCTCCAGGTTGCCGTTCTTGTACCCGTACAGGCGCACAATCGGGAAGTCGATGCCCTTCGCGCGGTCGGTGACCAGCATATAGTCGGCACGGTTGTTCCCGTCGGTGTCAATATTCACGGTGAACGTGTTCTCTGTTGAGACCACATCCCAGTTAGCCCACGTCGAGATACCGAACGCAAGCAGCCCGTCATTGGGGTTACCGCCGGATGCTTTCAGCGCGGGTGCGGTCGATGCGGCACCCACATGCTGCATATTCGCTTTCGCGTTGCTGCTCACGTCCAGCTTCACCGGGGAGGTGCGCTCAATTGATGCGCCGTGCTCGAACGCCCCCAGCAGCGACTTGTAGCCGCGCTGGTTCAGCTCAGTACCGGTGAGTTTCAGGTTTGCTTGGTGCTCCCCGGCGGGGATCTCAACAGAGCTCCCCTCTACCTTCATCGCTGATGCGGGCTTAGGTGCCGCGTGGATGGGCGCACGCAGGGTGGCTGCGCCCTCAGTGAGCAGAATACGCCCCGACTCTGAGGCGATGAACTGGCGGTACTGTTCGGGTACCAGCTCTGTGCCGTCACCGTACGGGTCCACGGAGTTATGGGTTTTCTCCATGGCCGGGTCCATGGTCTTCTCCATGGCAGCCGGGTCAATGGTGATAGTGACCGTGAAGTTCTTCTTCTCTCCGGGGTTTACCGTAATATTCGACGGCAGGGAGAACTCCACCCCCGGCATGTCGGTGCTGCCCGCGTACGAAATGTTGTACGTGTGGGTGTGCGAGTCGAAGTTTTCCACCGTCATCTCGCGGGTTAGGGTCTGCTTGCCCTCGTTCACCGCGTATTCGAGTACCCCGAAGGTCTGGGACACCTGCGCGGGCCGGTCGGCGTTATACAGCAGCACTTTCGTCTCTGCCGCAGCCTTAGCATCAATACGCCCTGACCCCACGCGGTCCACCGCGTACACGTTCCCGTCGGCGGTGCGCACATCATGGTTGGCGCTGTTCATAATCGCGGCCTTGAGCTGGGTGGGGCCGTAGGACTGGTTAGCCTGCAGCACCTGGGCGGCCACACCGGCGGCAAACGGGGCCGACATGGAGGTGCCCGTATACGAGATGCCGTCCGTTCCGGTGCCTACCCGCGCCGAAGAGATATTGTTGCCCGGCGCCGCCACGTCGGGTTTCGTGTACCCGTAAGTGCCGTGGTAGCCGCGGGCGCTGGAGGCGGTCAGCTGATCTTTCTTATTGCTGGGCACACGCAGGGATTCTTTCAAATCCGCGCCCAAGCGTACCTTCAGCTCACCGGTGGCGGCGGCTTCACGCACTTTAGCGGAGGCGCTTTTTGCCACACGGAACCCGGGGATGCTCTCATTACCGCCGATCGGCAGGGCAGGTTTCTCTTCCTCTGAGGAAAGGACTACGCCTTTACCGCCAGCCTTTTTCGACGTTATCGAACCGCACCTTAGAACCGCAGGGGTGAACCGTCTGCGTTGGCCCATTCGAGGAACACCCACTTGTCTTTAATCTTCGCGGCGTCTTCGGCGCTGAACGCCTCACACCCGAATTTATTCGACTCGGAAGGGGTCACAACCGTCCCGGTCAGCGCCTCAGGTTTTGCCCCCGTGTAGGTGTACGAGACGGTGTAGTCGCCGGGGACTTTACCGGCCACGTTTGCCGGTGCCTGAATCTCCATGGAGTCCACCGCGTAGGAGGAGCCGATGGAGTTCGCCACTGTCAGCGCAGAAATCGCGTTTGCGGGCTGGCCCGAATCGGAGTATGTGTCGCCGCGGCCGTAGTAGTCGGTTGCGTTACCGGCTGAAACAACTGCGAGCACGCCCTGACGGTTGAGGGATTCAACGGCGTATGCGTCGGCATCATCCGGTGGGGAGAACTCGCCGCCGATGGAGAGGTTCACAATATTCGCCCGGTCCGAGAAATCCCCGTCACCGTTCGGGTCGAGGGTACGGTCAAGGGCCTGAACAACCACACCGGTGGTGCCGGTGCACCCGAACACGCGGAAACTATACAGCTGCGCTTCCGGTGCCGCGCCCGGCCCGATTTTCATCTGGTTCAGCTGCTCTGCGGTGAGTTTGGAGTAGTCGCCGCGGAAGGTGGTGCCGTCCTGGTTTACGCCGTACCCGGCGGCGGTGCCGGCAACGTGCGTGCCGTGGCCGCCAGCGGAGCAGTCGATGGGGTTGTTATCCGGGGCGGTCTGGTTTGTACCGTCGTACGAGTCACCCACCAGGTCATAGCCGCCTATGTACTTCTTGGCATCGTACAGCCCCGAGTCTGCGGCAGGCATCTCGGTGAGCTTAGTTGCTTTGTTGAACGCTTCGACCGTGCCGGGCCCGCCGAAAATCGGCGTGCGTGTAGTCAATACCGGAGTCTACGACCGCGATTTTCACGTCTTTACCGGTGTACCCGCTGTTTTCACGTGCCCAGTTTTCCGCCGCACCGGTATCAACCACGGAACCGGCGTTCTGCTTCTTTTTCGGCACGATCGGGGTGATGCGCTCCACCTCGGGGTTATTGGCGAGGGTGCGGATCTGCGCCGCATCACCCTGCAAAGCCACCCCGCGCATTATATTGTGCGTGGTGTACAGCGTTTTCGCACCGGTGCTCTGGGCTGCCGCCTGTGCCTGTGATTGCACCTGGGTTTTTGATGGCTTGGACTTCGGCCTGCTTTATTGATGGGTGCTTGTTTGTTGGCGAGTACTGCGGGGGATTGGGTTTGTTCGTATGCGCCTTTGCCTTTGAATTGTACGAAGACGGGGATATTGCCTTCGGCCTTCTTCATGGAATCCGAGAGTACGGCGTGCTCACGGGAATTCCGGGCGATGTCCTGGGCGACTGGCGTGTCGGGGTCACCTGCGGGTGCCGCCGTCGCGGGCAGTCCCGCTGTGATGGCCATAGTTACACCCAGGGTTGCCGATAGGCAGGCTCTTGAGAGGCCCCGTATCGGAGTGTTTTTTGGCATGATGCTCCTCGAATGTATGAGTGATAATGCGGTGCGACGGCATCGCCGCACCTCGAAGAAGCTGAGAGATGAAAACCACAATACACCAGTGTGGGAGAAAAAGTTGCACGGAATACATTGAGGTTTATTTCATTCAATGAATGAAGGTGAATTATCTCTCAATGTTTTATTCGCTTTACCGGGAGCAGAGGATATTTGTTTGAGAATGAGGATTAAAAACCCTGCGTGGGCAAATATTCGCTACTCGCGCCCTTTCAGGTGCATCCCTTAAAATGGTGCTTACCTCACAAAAACTGTGCGGCGTCGAGAACCGCACACCTAAGGAGCATCATGAGTCAAAATCCTTACGAAAATGGCCCCTACGACAAGAACCCTGGGAATGGGCAGAACCAGCAGCCACAGGGATACCAGCCGCAGAACCAGAATCCTTATGAGCAGCAGGGGGCACAGTACCAGTACCAGCAGAACCAAAAACCAGTACGACCAGCAGGGCGCACAGTACCAGCAGGATCCGTACGGGCAGCCGCAGCCTGGGGCGGTGAGCGCAGACGATAAGAACATGGCGTTTCTGATGAACCTTATTTCTGCGGGCGCCACGTTCCTTTCGGCAACCACTATTGGTTTCCTGGCGCCGCTGATTTTCTGGTTTGTTTATAAAGACAAGCCGGGCTACGGGTTCACGAAGGAAGCGTCCCGTCGTGCCTTTAACTTTAACTTCACCCTGTGGGTTATCAGTACGGCGTCGTGGATTCTGGCACTTATTACCCTCGGTATTTTGTTCTTTATCCCGCTGATCGTGATGCCTCTGGTGGCTATTGTGCTGATTGTCTTCCACATTATTGCCGCTGTCTCGGCGAATAAGGGCGAAGAGTACGAGTACCCACTGACTTTCATTAAGATCCTTTAATTCTCTGGCTCTGGCATCAGCCGATTATTACGGGTGCGCACTCCCTGCAATGTCTTGGGTGCGCACCCGTTGTTGTGTCCGCAGCAGATGCACGTGCCCGCCGCGAAATTTGGCGACTGCTGCTAGTGCCGGCGCGGGCGGTGGGCGGTATGATTAATAATTGTGTGCCCGCCTCGGCTGGGTGCGGGTTGTATGGCGCGTAACCGGCGCGGAATGTGAAGCTTAACAAGGAGCGCAAGAAATGTCAGCTGTCGTCATCGTGGGTGCCCAGTGGGGCGATGAGGGGAAGGGCAAGGCAACCGATTTGCTCGGCCCCCGCGTGGATTACGTGGTCAAGCCTAATGGCGGCAATAATGCTGGCCACACGGTGGTGGTGAATGGGCAGAAGTTTGAGCTGAAGCTGCTGCCCGCTGGCATTTTGAGTGAGAACGCGACCCCCGTGATTGGTAACGGCGTGGTGGTGAACCCGGAGGCGCTTTTCGCTGAGATTGAGGGTCTGCAGGCGCGTGGTGCCGATACTTCTAAGCTTAAAATCTCTGCGAACGCCCACCTGGTGGCCCCGTACCATCAGACGATGGATAAGGTCACGGAGCGTTTCTTGGGTAAGCGCGCGATTGGTACGACTGGGCGCGGTATTGGGCCCACCTATATGGATAAGGTGGGCCGTTTGGGTGTTCGTGTGCAGGATATTTTGGATGAGTCGATTCTGCGGCAGAAGGTTGAGGGCGCGCTGCGGCAGAAGAATGAGCTGCTGGTGAAGGTGTATAACCGCCGCCATGTTGAGGTGAACGAGATTGTGGATTATTTCCTCTCGTTCGCTGAGCGGCTTAAGCCCATGATTGTTGATACCACTCAGCTGCTCAATAATGCCTTGGATGAGGGCAAAACCCTGCTTATGGAGGGCGGCCAGGCGACCTTCCTTGACGTCGATCACGGCACCTACCCGTTTGTTACCTCTTCGAACCCGACTGCTGGGGGCGCCTGTGTGGGTTCGGGTGTTGGCCCCACCCGCATTTCCCGTGTGATCGGTATTCAGAAGGCGTACACCACCCGTGTGGGTGCTGGCCCGTTCCCCACTGAGCTGTTCGATAAGATGGGCGAGTTTTTGCGCACGACCGGCGGCGAGTTTGGCGTGAACACGGGCCGCCCGCGCCGCTGCGGCTGGTACGATGCGGTGCTTGCGCGTCAGGCGGTGCGCATTAACGGGTTTACTGATTTGTTCATTACTAAGCTGGATGTGCTCACTGGGCTTGAGAAGATTCCGGTGTGTGTGGCGTATGAGGTGGACGGTGTTCGGTTTGATGAGGTGCCGATGACGCAGACCGATTTCCATCACGCCAAGCCGGTGTATGAGTATTTTGACGGCTGGAGCGAGAACATTTCGGATGCAAAGTCTTTGGCTGACCTGCCGGAGAACGCCCGCAAGTATGTGCATAAGCTTGAGGAGCTTTCTGGCTGTCGTATCTCGGCGATTGGTGTGGGTCCGGACCGTGACCAGACTATTGTGGTGCGTGATCTGATCGATTAGGTTTTTCTACGTGAAGAATACCGGCAGCGGCGCGGCTTAACCACGGTGCGCTGTTGTGGGTGCCGCAGCTTTGAAAGCTGCGGCACCGCGTGTATCTGGCCGTGTTTACAATGCTTTTACCGACCGGAGGAGCCGCTTTGCCATTGCCGCGGTTGCAGCATGGGCACAAGGTTTGTGGCTGTGCCGCACGAGACCTGAAATACCTGTGCTGTGTTTTTGACAGCATACCCCTTAAAAATCGTGGGTGATGGAGATAAAATACACACAAAGTTAGCCATTCTCCATGCGTATCCCTGCTGGTGGGCATCTGGGGCGTAGCCGCCTCTAGCTACTGGGGGGGTATGTCGTGGACTTCGCCAAAGGAGCGTGCCATGCTGCACCTTGAAGATTCTGTGAGCGAGACCTTTACTGATTCCGCTGTATATGAAGCATCTTGCCTCGCAGATGCCTAACCCGGTGATTCACGATGAGGCGGCTACACGCCTGGTGCGGCAGCTTGATTACGATTTTTCGAAGTACGACCATATTATTCACACCGTTGTTGGTACCGCGATCCGCGCGGATTACTTCGACCGGCTAACCGCTGATTTCATTCATCGCCACCCCTACCCCTGTGGTCGTAAAACGTGGGGTGTGGTTTGGATAGCCGCCGGGAGCGTATCGGCGCTGCTGCCGACGGCGTACCGTTTTTACGATATTGATTTGCCTGAGGTTATTGCTCTGCGGCAGAAGCTGCTGCCTGCGCAGCGGGGTGAGACGCTGCTGGCTACTTCTGCTTTTGACGCCGGGTGGATGGATGAGCTGAACCGCCTGCACCCGAACGCCCAGTTTTTGCTGGTGATTGAGGGAGTGCTCATGTACTTTGACCGGTACACTGTGCGCGCCCTGTTCTGCGATCTGGCGCGCCGTTTTCACCGTAGTGAGGCAGCTTTCGATGTGCAGAATTCGTGGATGGTGAAGAACTCCGACAGGCATGAGGCGCTGAAACATGTGCGTGCCCGTTTCGTTTTCGGCTGTGACGATGACCTGGAGTTTGAGCGGTGGGCGGATAATCTGCACCTGATGAGCGTCAAGCGCCTGACAGTTGATTTTCCGCACGTGGAAAAGAAGCGGCTTCTTGTTATCCCTTATCGGGCGGCAGATCCCAGCCTTCCGGGACTCCACCCGTATGCTGCACTACCGGTTGGACTAACGGGTACTGGGCATAGCAGTAATAGCTGCTGAAAGGATGACTGAGCTGTGTATGATCAGGAGCTAACCAGGTTTTTCAAGCGGCACAATATTGAATATGCCCGGTTAGATGAGGAATCTTATAAGAGCTACTCATCTATGAAGGGTTTCCCTTTCACGGGTTCTAGAATTGCGTGGAGCAAAACAAAAAACCACCGTTGCCGTCGCCTACATGAAACATTGGAGTTTGTAGAAGAGATAGAGGTCATTCTTCAGCCCACCGATTTCTGCAGATTTATAGTGGTGGGAAACGATTTTGAGGACGGGTACCTGATTCAGTGCTCTATACAAAGTGTTCGTTCACTACTTGATTTTCTTGTGGAGTATCCGGGGGAAAATTATCTGATCGACACTCAGGAAAGGTGGAGTATTTGTGTCTACGACTATCTGGACTTTGGTACGGTAGATTAGTCTTACTCTGAGCGGAGATAAACTGTTTCTAGAAAATCAAGATGGGTTAGGGTATAGGCTTGTGGCTTCCACGGAGAGAAATTTAACATATAGTCATAACCGATGAGGGGTGCCGAGTAGGTTCATGTATCAAGGTTTTAAAGGGAACCACATGTTTTAATTCTTCATCCGCTTGTGGGAGATGCAAATATAAACACCGCCATAGATACATAATATTCCAATAAGAGAATATAAGGAGTAATAGTGCAAAAACTAGTTAATTATCATAGTGATTTGAGGCATGGTGCAGTTTTTAGGTTTCCCGGTTCATACCCGCACGAAAAATATGTTGATTTAATGCTGGTCGAATTCCCAGGTAGCGACAGAAAATATGGTTTTGTGGTATCTACTGGGTATAAGGCCGGACTAATTCTGGTGATGCTCCCGCAAGAAGCTGAATTGGAACATTCATCAGGGGTAAGCAGGCAATGGGTGATAGATAATTGGAATAAATGGATTTATGAAACCTGTAGTGTTGATGATGTCTACGTAGATAAAAACTATCCGGTTCCAGCTAGCCTTATCTAATACAGGCAGCTCATAAAAAATGAGTTTGGATATAATGCTAGGCATTATGCGACTGAAGATTATCATGGTAAAAAGAAGTCAAAAGATATAATGAATTTGTTAAAGTACTATAAGTAAGTTAACGATGGGTTATCGCTGATAAGAATCTTGCGAAAGAACAATAAGACGCGGTATGAGGAATGAAGAAAATTAAGCTGATGCCTGACTACCATTGCTTTCCGTTATGGCGGATAGATGATGATATTTGCTGCAATATAGACCCATATTCTCTACCGATATCCAATATATTGGCTGAAGAATTAATAAAGTGGGCAAATGAATATGATAAAACACTAAATATGAACGATCCTGTAAACTCTGGATTTGAAAATACAGAAAAAGAGCAGGCTTTTATAGATAAAGGAAATAACTTATTTAAAAAGATTGAAGCATGAGCTCAGGGGTCAATACACAGTGGTTTTAAAAATTATTGTATGAAATACACTGTTATAAAACTGAAAACGCGGCTTTTATCCCTGGGGGAATAAGATTTTCAGATTCATGAATGGGGCATCAAAAAATATCAGCCTTCTTGTTAAAGATGTATTTTTCTAATTCGGCCTTATCATGGTTAATGAAGAACTCATTTCTGTATTCAGATAAGGTACTGTGGTTTGCGGACGAGTATGACAATTCATCACCGCCAGGGCCTTCCCAATAACAAATAGAACAAATATCATAACTTAACCTACCCGACAAAGTGTAAAAATAACAGCAGGGGCATTTGATCTTCCTGCCTATTTCATCCCCAAAGACCTCTATCTTTTTGAGGAGAACATTGCTAAGTTCCTTTGATAAATAATTATTATTTAGAATCGAATTTTTATGAACCAGTCCTGAAACAACTACAGGCTGGAAAAATTCACTATAGTATTCTACGTCGTCAAATTCATGTGTGCTTAGGTAATCTATAAGTTCTTCATTTAAATACTCAGGTTCAGATTCATAAGAATACCAAAAATCTAACAATATATTCATCTTATCAGCATCAGATATTAAATTACTCTGATGTTCAGAAAAGTATTTTTATAGCTTCTTTTCTGTTCATGATAATATTTCAGATAGGCGTTAAAAAAATAATTATATTTATTTAGATTCATGCCATTTTTAACCGAGCCTTCTTCGTGCTATTATTTGTGCGATATATTTTATTTCCTCTATATTAACATACTCAATCTATAGGTTTGCGTTTATTGCAGTAGGCAGCACACACCATGGGGTATAGCAACTACATGATGTGTATTTCGAACGGACCCGGTGATTTTTTTCTGAGGACCTATAATAGTGAATGCTCACCATGGCATAGTCTCTTAAAGAAAATTTATCTGGAAGATAAAGTGATAGTCGTGCATGGTATTATATGGTTTGTGCGCCCACAGGGCTAAATATATTTTACTGAATAGCAAGAGGAAATAGGTGAAATATGGGTAACTCGTATATTGATATCTCTGTTCTAGAGGAAAAGGAAACCTTTTTTATTGAGCCTTTTGAGTGGGTTAATCCAGAAAATGTTACTGGATTTTCGCGAGAAACTGTAAGAAAAGAAAATATTAGATCGTATGAAGAAGATGATTACAACAGAGAATCTAATACGGCAGATATTATTATTGCCTCATACTTGGAAGAATGCCTTTATGTCGATTCAAGTAATTATATGATTTTTCCTGGAATATGGACTATGGCTAATCACAGAGCTCTATAGTAGTTATGTGGTGCATATTTTTTTCCTAGTGATATGAGAGAGCATCTTCCCAGAGAGTCTAATAAACTAAACCATATTTTTTGATGAAATCTACAAAAATATTTTTTTGACTAAAGATAAAGAAGATGAATATCATTGTGCAAATCTATTAAAAATATTTATTTTTTTGAAGTTTTTTCAATTTGGCAGTGAATGGGGAAATTTTGATATAAAACATATTGATTGTGACAGCATTTTCTTGGAAAATAACCTAATTGAGAGTGCTACCGAAGGTAAATTTTTATGCTCGTATTTAAATGAAGAAAATTTAGCTAAGCTGTCGTCTCTAGTTAACTATAGTAAAGGACATATTCCCCAGTATAAATACTGCTGAGTTAGGGATCTGGTAGTGATGCTTCAGATTTTCAATATGCGATTCAGAATTATTTGGAAATTACTCAGTATAATTCCAAGTTTTCTTCAACCGATGCTATTTCAACGGGCATTAATGCAAAATCCGGGCTAGATAAGGTGTTTAATGCTGAGCGTCGGTGATATGTGCAAGGTATCTTATCTAGAGAAACCAAGATTACTTATAATAACTGACTGACTTTTTCACCATTTAAACGTACCTTGTTAGTTGATTATATTGGTGGTTATGGTGTTCTAACCCTCTTCAACTCCATCAATGTATTGAGAATCCTCAATATGAACGGTTGAGAAGCTCTGGATAAAACCAGGAGTTTTCTGATCATCTCTTTTGGGCTTAAACAATCCTTGTGTAATAGCCCAATCATATATAGATATATCAAGAGGGTACTTCGATAGTATCCCGCTGATTTTATACTTTTCTATCCATCGAACAGCCTTCTCTCTAGACGAAAGATAGCAGACGGAAAACTGGCGCTGCTTCCTTGAACAACCCATATATACAATTCATCCATTGGTATGTCCTTTCGAGGATGACCGTATCTCTTTTCGCACTCGAACAATACCTGCTTCTCGTCCTCCTTGTCCACCTCAGGTAGCGGGAACAGTCACCCCTGATCGTTTTATATAGGCCAGCCCTACCGCATCACAGGTAATGCTCTACCAGCGTCACGCTTCAGCATCCGCCGAACGAACCAGGCCTCAGAACGGAGCAACGGATCCATACCAGCGGCAGGATGCCCCTTGCAGGGGGGTGCTGTAGATGAGGCGCTGCTGGTTTTACTGGTTTTGAAATTGAAAGGCTGACTTGTGGCTGAGGCGCGCCAAAAACTATAGGCATCAAATGCAGGGTACAGGTGCCGGGTAATTTTTTATATTTGTTTGGCATTTGCGAGTTCGTAGGCGGTTTTGGCACCGAGTCCGTCGATGTAGGCGGTCAGACGGTTGAGGCGGTCGTATTCGAAGGTTTCGTGACTGCCGTCGGGGTAGTCGGTACGGACGGGGTTGCCTGCTGCGTCGTAGTGGTGGCGGGTGGTATGGCCCAGCGCATCGGTAACAGTTTCGAGATCGCCGTATTCGGTGTAACCGAAACGGGTGGTTTCGCCGGTACAGTCGGTAAAGCAGACGAGCTGATCGAGGGTGTCGTAGTGTAGGTGTCGGGTTTTGCCTAAGGCGTCGGTTATGGTTTCGGGCAGCCATTGGGCGTTGTAGCCGTAGCGGGTGGTGTAACCGGCGGGGTCGGTGATGCTGATGAGGTTGCCGCGTTCGTCGTAGGTGTAGGCGGTAATCCTGCCTGCGGGATCGTTGACGGCAACCGGCAGGTTGAGGGTTTCGTGGTAGCCGATTTGGGTGCTGCTGCCGTCCGGGGCGGTAATGGCGATGACGTTGCCTTCGGGTGAGGCGATTTGGTAGATGTCGTCTGAAAAGCAGAAACTGCGTGTGTACCGCACACACCCTTGTATATCGGAACACCCGTATCATAGCAACAAACCGCCCGGCCGCCACCCGCATCCGACCAAGGCAAACAACCGTTGAGTAGCTCAGGGAGCGGTCGGGCAACCCATCGACACAACCGGACAGTTGCCAGACAACACAACCGAATGCAAGGCAGGTTTATGATGAGTACCCAACACAATTACGCAGGCATCGACATCGCCAAACGAAACTTCGTCATCGCCGTTTCGTCTTTGTCTAAAACCAAAACCGAAACCAACAACCCCAAAGGAATCGCCCATACCGTCGAATACCTTAAAAAACACAAGGTCGCCCTCGTCGTGATGGAAAGCACCGGCGGTCTCGAAATTCCCGCCGCCAAAGCCATCCACCGCTCAGGCATAGCCGTGATTATCGCCAACCCGCGTCAGACGCATCAGTTTGCCCAATCGCAGTCGCTGACCAAAACCGATGCCAAAGATGCTCAAATGCTCGCCTTCTTCGCACAGATGACGGCACAGAAAGAAGGTTGGCAAACCATGCTCTACCACCCGCCCACCGAAGCGGAAGAAGTGTTGGAAGCATTGGTCAACCGCCGCAACCAGCTGGTGGATATGCGGACTGCCGAGAAAAACCGTCTGCATCAGGTTCACGAAACGCAAGTCGAAAGCGTCAAACAACTGATTGCTCATTTTGACCGGCTGATTGACGAATTGGACAAACAAATCGACGACCACACCCACACGCATTTTGACGGCAAAGCCCAAGTGGCGGAACAAATCAAAGGCATCGGTTCGATAACGACGGCTACGCTGATGGCGATGCTGCCCGAATTGGGACGGCTGTCGCACAAACGGATAGCGAGTTTGGTCGGCATTGCCCCGCACCCGAGGGAGAGCGGGGAAACCAAATTCAAAAGCCGCTGCTTCGGCGGAAGGTCTGCGGTGCGTAAGGCGCTGTATATGGCTACCGTGGTGGCGACACGTTTTGAACCGTTTATTCAGGGATTTCTATCAGCGCCTGCTGTCCAAGGGTAAAGCCGTATCATGCATCCGAAACGGAAAAATTTGAGCGGTTACATACCTTGGGTTGGTGGCAGTGTTATTTTAACTTGGCTGCCAATTCGTCGAATTTTTGTTTGATGTCGGCCTTGAAGGCTTCCACTTTCTCTTGGCGTTCGGCTTTGCGTTCGGCTTTGCGCTGTTTTTTCCAAGCTTCGTGTGCCTGACGTGCCACTTCTTCCTGCGCTTCTATTGCTGCCAATACGTCCTGTTGGGCAACGGCTGCATCTTGCCGGAGAATAACGGTTTTTGAAACGGTGGAAGAAAGCGTCCAATACAGCTTCGTTGGATTCTTGCGCCAAAAATAATGATCGCAGTACTGCCGTTATCCAGTTTTTTTGGCTGTATTTTCCAGCAACGACACCCTCTCCCAATGTTTGGGCAGTGCCTGCATCACTGCCGATGAGTGCGCCAATAGCTCCACCCAACAGAACACCGATAGGACCGCCGAGGATGCCGACCAGCGAACCAATGAGGCCGCCCGTCCATGCGCTTTCGGCCGTATTGGCGGTAAAGTCGGTGCTTTCTGCTGGGATAATCAGACCATTTTCCTTTTTAATCAAAAACGGCTTGTGCCACCAAAGCATCTGTTGTCTGCGAGTAAGCTTTCAATTCAGAAAAAGGCTTGATAAGCTTCGCTGGAGATGTCGAATAAGGCAACGATGATGTTTTGTTTCATAAGTCTACTCCCGTGGATTGAAAGATTTAAGAACAATACAAATTGTATGCGGTGTCAGTGTAAATTGCAAGGGGGGGGGAGCAATGCGGCAAACAGAACTTTACCTATGTAAAGTCTGTAGAACCGGCAAACGGATAACGAACAATACCCAGCCTTAATGGGATTCGGTTTGTTGCTCACGCATGATTTGGGCGCGGGCTTTATGTCGGATGTAGAGGGCGAGGCTGCCGACTTGGCCGAAGACGGCGCCGAAGGCGAACAGGAAGGCGGCGACGGCGAATTGTTTGCTTTGAATGGAAAGCAGGTACGCGCCCAGAGTTACCAATGCGATGAAGAGCAGGGTGAAGAGGACGGTCAGGATGAGGAAGGTTCGGCGTTTGGTCATGGTGGTAACGGGGTTAGGTGGTTCGAGAGGCCGTCTGAAAAGCGGGAAATGCGTTTTCAGACGGCCTTTTTTGTTTATTCCACCGTTTCCAGCCTGTCGAGCAGGGCTTCTGCGGCGGCGGAGACGAGGCGGAAGGTTTCGGTAAAATCGCCCGTATACCAAGGGTCGGGCACGGCCCGGTAGCCGCTGTCGGGAATCAGGTCGGTGAGCTTGAACTGTTTTCCGGGGCAGCGGCCGAACTGCCTTTCCAGTTCGGCCAGGTTGTCGTCGTCCATGGCGATGATGAGGTCGTAATGCGCCGGGTCTTCGCGGCGGATTTTGCGGCTGGAAAACCCGTCGGCGGCAATGCCGTGCGCTTTGAGTTCGGCCCGGGTGCCGCGGTGCATGTCTTCGCCGTCGTGCCAGCCGGACGTGCCCGCGCTGGCTGTTTCGACGAGGTGCGACAGGCCGCGTTCGGCGGCTTGGTGGCGCAGGACGTATTCGGCCATCGGCGAGCGGCAGATGTTGCCGAGGCAGACAAACAGGATAAGGTTGCCGTTACGGCGTGTATGCGCAAACTGCTGACGATATTGAATGCCCGGATGCGTGATTATTTTGCCGAAAACGGTACCATCGAAAACGGTATCCAAACGGCTTGATTTGAGTTTTGGTATTTTTTTGCCCGACGGGTGAAAAAAATACAGTTGCTACCCATGTAGACTACGGCTTACCAAGCTGCGGAGTTTCAGACGGCCTTTGTGATAAAAAGGCAGCCTGAAAACAGGGAAACAAGGATTTCAGGCTGCTTTGGGTTGAGTTTAGCCACCCAACGCACGCTTGTTGCCACAGATATTTATAAATCAACAACAGGTTGGTAACCAAATTCTTTGAACACGGCGCGGCGCAGGTTTTTTTGCGCGTCGTCGAAAAAGCCGCCCAGTTCTAAGCCGACAAAGGGAGAAACGGGTAATCAGCGGGTGGCTAATCATACTGTTGTCCAAGCCTTTTTTGCGTACGCAGGCGCAGCAGGGCGAGGATTTCCCACGGCATCCATTGTTCCAACGTGTATTCGAATTCAGGGTAACCTTTTTTTCATCGTCGCGGCTTTGCCGGATATGGTAGTCGGCGAGGTCGTTGAAAATCTGCTTCACCTGTTCGGCGTCGCTGCTGTCAAAGCCTGCGTAGGCGGTTTGGTAGAGTTCGGAGAAGGCGAACAAATCTGCCTGCGTTTGGTCAATCGGCAGGGCAAGATGGTCTTGGGCGAGGCGGAACGACAGGGGGATGAGGGTGCGGGCGGCATCGGTTTCCTGCGGTCGGATGCATTCGTCTGGGTTGGCAATGATGGTTTGCAGGGCGGCGAAGCTGAGGCTCTGCTCGTCGCGGCTGAAAAAGAGGGAGGCGAGGAAGGCGAAGTAGCTATTGTTTACGCTGATATAGGGAATGCGCGGTCTGCCGGTGAGGTGGTGGCGTACATAGCCCATGGTAAGGAAATAGGCTTTTGCCATCATGGCGCGGAACAGGCTTTCGCTTGGAGCTTGCAGAAATTCGGCAAGCGGGATGCACAGTTCCATGCGCAGATCGTAGATGACTTGGGTGGCGGTGTAGCTGACTTCACAGTCCTTCTCCAAAAAGTCGTCATACCAGCGGTGGGTGAACGGGGTGGTGCCTTGGCGGATGTATTCGTCCAGATAGCCGCGTTCGCGTTGATAGTCTTCGCTGTCGTCACCGGTAGTAATGTTTTCAACCAGACGGTCAAGATTGTGCTTTCATGGCGGCGGTGGGTTTTTTTGCTCATTTTTTTGCTCCTAAATTAATTACCATGGGCTAAATGTCATGCGGGTTGCTTGAAATTTATGATTCATATCAACAAAGACAGTTTCGGTTTTATCTATATTATTAAATATCTCTTGCGCCTTCTTCTTATTAAGAGGCGTCTTTTTGCCGTCTAAGCCTTTCATAAAATATCCGCCTTTTTTTCTTATCCGTTACATCTTCCGTCAACACTTGCTCAGCAAAACATTTACCGCCTTTCTGCTGTCTTTCGCTTAGTTTAAATTTTTCCACGTTTAGAACTTTTTAACTTTAAATATGTCATATTTCCCATCCGGTCTCAATGCGACAATATCCAAGCCGTTTCCGGAGGCATTTTTGAATAGAGAAGACTTTTTGTATCCCGTACCTTCCAGATATTTCATTACCCTGCGCTCGCCGGCAGTACCCAAGCGCTGCGCGTAGGTTTTTCAATCCCAACGGGTCGAACCAAACCAAAGCGTTATCTGCAAATTGATAAAAGATGTTTCCCCACCCCAACAGCCCAATCGGATCCTGATTCACAAACCGCCCGACCTCAGGCTCGTAATAGCGCATCAGGTTGTAATGCAGCCCGGTTTCTTCATCATAATACTGGTTTTTGCAGTCGGAACGGCTGATGCGCGTTCTGATAAACCCCGCCCGTCCTTTTTCAGACGACCCCAGGCGGTGTATTCGCCGTACCACAAGAGATTGCCGTGGATGTCGGTCATCTCGCGCGGGATGCCGATTTGGTCGGTGTGGAAATAGGCGAGGTATTGTTTGCCGTCTTTGGCATTGTCAAAGACTTGCGCCAGCGGTTCGTAGCTGTCCTAGTCGGTGTAGAGATGGGTGTGGCTGCCTTGGTAGGTATACTCCTGCGCCAGTCTCGTACCGTCCCAGACGAAATGGGTCCGCTTTGGTTCGGTGCTGGTCCAGGCCAGTTTGTCTTTGCGTTCTTTGGAGAGTCTTCGCCCGAACGGGTCGTAGGCGTATTCCCAGATTTCGGTGTTGCCGGCTTTCTTTTTAATCTCGGCGCGGACCAGTTGGTTTTCGGTGTCGTATTGGAAGTATTGGTTTTCGCCGTCGGGCAGCTGGCGAAAGAACCAATATTTCAGACGGCCTCAAAGAACGGATTGAGGCCGTCTGAAAAGAGGAAACTGCGTGCGTGCTTTCCGCACACACCCTAACATCAGAATTTGAAGGTTTTGTGCGGGGCTTGGGCTTGCTTTGAAATGTGCAGGCTGCTTTTGAACCGTTTTGGGGCTTTGAAAAGCAGCCTGCACTTTTTTAACTGCGTTGAAACTGCGCTTTCAGGTAGCCTACTAGGGGCTACCTGAAGGCGGAAACCGCGATGCGTGTGGGACGCACACACACTACACAGGTGGGCTAGGGTTTGCTACGCAGATGGACTACGCTTGCTATGTTGGTTAATTTGCCATATTTGATGATAGTTACCAAATCATTGGTTTACTATGTTCATATGAATTGCCTGTTAAAAAGGCAATTAAATAATCGTCAAAGGTATCGAACCGTGAATTACCATTGGCATCGTATACCCAAATTTGTGGTTCAATATAGTCATCTAACCATAAAAAGATAAACTTGCTCATAGGTGTAAGCACTACCTGCAAATAAGGATAATCTATCATGTTGAAATATACTTCCTGCATTGTTATCCCATTCTTTTATATTTGAGTTTAAAGAACGTTTTATACCCTTATCCTTTCATCATTTATCTGCTTATAAGGAAGCCATAAATTTTCCATCTCATTAATGGAAAGCCAATCACCATGTGTAGCATCTAGGATTGATGAATATTGCCGATACCTCACAGACAGCATCGGGGAGATGTTTCTATAAACCCCTTTTCTTAAAGTTGAATCTTTTTAATCTCGTATCCAGTTTGATACTCTAATTTAGTGCTATTAATATTACGTAATTTTTAATAATGTGTCTTCAAGATAATTTTGGGTATTCATAATTTAACCTCTATAAAATATAATTTCACCAATTTTACTGAGCTATATTTTTGTTCCTACTGGAACTGCTTGCATTACCCCCAATGTAAGAGTTTACTCTGCTATTTAATGGCATAAATGGACCATCTATTTTTCCCACCCCAGCCTACATCTGGAATATGACCAGCTACCTCTCCTTTCTTATATAGAGATGGGTTTTTGTTCTTTATGTTTTGCAGCAGCTTGAGATGCCTTTTTCCTTGTCTCATCACTAACAGCACACCTTGATAAAGAGCCTCCATTATCGGCTATCGATTTATTCCATGCTTCAACAAATTTATTTAAATCTTTATCTTCTACAGAATTTTTTTCTATATTTATTAAATATATATAACACTCCGTCTATAACTTTTGCTTTTATTAACCCCAACGGGTCAATCCAACTCTGCATATTCGGCGCAAACTGATAAAGATTTTCCCCACCCCACAGCCTAATCGGGTCCTGATTCACAAACCGCCCGGTCTCAGGCTCGTAATAACGCATCAGGTTGTAATGCAGCCCTGTTTCCCTATCATAATACTGGTTTTGAAGTCTGAACGGCTGGTGCGTGTTCTTGTAAACCCGCTCGTCCTTTTTCAGACGACCCCAGGCGGTGTATTCTCCGTACCATAAGAGATTGCCATGGATGTCGGTCATCTCACGCGGGATGCCGATGTGGTCGGTGTGGAAATAGGCGAGGTACTGCGCTTCGTCTTGGTCGTTGCTGCCTTTACCCCTCCCTTCGGACGCTTTGTCGGAAAGGATGTTGTGGGCGGGGTCGAAGGCGAATGTTTCGCTGCGGCCGGTTTGGCTGTTTCTGGCTTCCTGAATGCGTCCGATTTTGTCGTAGACGTAATGGAGCTGCTTCTTTGGTCGGCGCTTTGGATCAGGTTGCCAGCTTTGTCGTAGGTGTAGCGGCGGTTGAATACGGTACGACAAAGGTCGTCTGAAAGTTGTGTTTCAGACGACCTCTATGTTGACTAGTGACGAAGTTGTTAAAGAGCAAATATTTTAGACGACCTATTGAGATCGTTTGAAAAGCAGAAACCGCATAGGAATGTACTGCACTCACCACACCAGAATTAAAAGTTTTTATATGTTACGTCTTGCTGGCGTTGGTAATCCAAACTACGCTTGCAGACTACATTTACAATAAATCAATGATGTCCAAAGCTAAAATATCTTTTTTTGGTGAGCTTTTTTTCTGTCTTTATGCCTTAGATTTAATTTTTACATTCTTGAATTCTTTATTATCGGTAAAAGAAAATTGATAAATTTTATTCTCTGTTTTATTAAAAATATACCCATAATATTTATTTTCATAGGTAGAATTTTCAACAAATTCTAGAAAGTAAATAACAGAATGTGGAGGAAAATGTTCTATTACGGCTTTTTACCAAGTTTCTTTTTTTCAGAATGTACATATTCATTAGTATCTAAAATATCTTCTAATAAGATTTCATTTGATAAATCTAGTGGTTCCATAAAAATCCTTATTTTTTTAAATGCGGTAATTACACGGCGTAGTATACCCATACGTTTAGCACCTTTTTGACATCTGCCACACATAGGTCTACTTGCAGCTATTGATTCTATTTTGCCCCTCTTTTTCTTGCTTCTCTCATCAATTTTCGTTCTGCATCGTTTAAATGATTCTTATTTCTGCGATGTAAATTATGAATAACCTCATCTGCATCTGCGGCGTTTCTTAGCGCTGGTCTAACGCGTCCTCCTTTACCTGCAGAGGCCATCCAGATTTGGCTACGACCATCAAGTTGTTACTCTTGCAATTGCATGAGTTGTATTTCTTTATATCTCCTTTAGTTAGGTTTGAAACAACTCTAGCCATTCTGCTTGCTAAGTCAGGGTCACTATGCAAGCCTAACCAATCAATCCATCCACTTGTATTCAGCGCAAAGAGATAAAGATTGTCTCCACCCAACAACCCAATCGGGTCCTGATTCACAAACCGCCCGGTCTCAGGCTCGTAATAACGCATCAGGTTGTAATGCAGCCCTGTTTCCCTATCATAATACTGGTTTTGAAGTCTGAACGGCTGGTGCGTGTTCTTGTAAACCCGCTCGTCCTTTTTCAGACGACCCCAGGCGGTGTATTCTCCGTACCATAAGAGATTGCCATGGATGTCGGTCATCTCGCGTGGTGTGCCGATGTGGTCGGTATGGAAATAGCTGAGGTATTGTTTGCCGTCTTTGGCGTTGTCAAAGATTTGCGCCAGCGGTTCGTAGCTGTCTTTGTAGGTATACTCCTGCAATAGGCGGCTGCCGTCCCAGACGAAGTGGGTGCGTTTTGGTTCGGCGCTCGTCCAGGCAAGTTTGTCTTGGCGTCGTAACGGTCGTATTCGTAGCGCACCAGTTCCTTGTCGTTGAAGGTGATGGAGGTGAGGCGGTGCGCCGCCTTCGGGGGAGGCGATTTGGCAGAGGTCGTCTGAAAGTCGGTTTCCAGACGACCTCTATGTTAACTGTTAATGAGATTGTTAAAGAACAAATGATTCAGACGACCTCAAAGAAGATAGTGAAGCCGTCTGAAAATCGAGAGGAGTGCGTTAAGGAATTTCATTTTGAAATTAATTATATGCGCTTTAAGATACAACACATACAACCATTGATTTGAAGATTTATTTAGGCCACGATTTGCCATGTATTACTTTCTCCCATGCATTATCAAATTCTCCTTTTGAAATTTCAACTGCCCAAAATTGCTTATCTTTATTAATTTCTTCTATTTTTTGGTATTGGCAATTCTCCTAAAAGACATGATTCTGTTTCCTTTTCTGGGGAAGCATATAAGTGGTTGCCAGATTTAAAAAAATTCTATTTTTTTCTTACCTCATATCTGTTTTGATCCAATTCACTGTAAATTATAGATGGGTCATCATTGTTATCATGAAACCATAACGTTCTCATATAAAACATTTTAATTCCTTCTGTCTGCGGCTTGCTGAAAACCAAAAAACCGAGTGCGTGCTTTAAGGCACACACGCTCTGGCATGCTAATCTGAATCTAAAGCTATTTGAGCATCTTCAGCAAAAGCAGATTTATCTTCAATTAGTTGACGAAGAAGTAATTTTACAAAAGGTAATTTTCGATGAAATGTTAAGACTTGGAGTGCAGCGCTAGCTATTAACTCATTTTCATTTTTCTTGAGAACACTCATTGCAAACTCTGCTTCATTAACAGTTATTAGTGCTCTTTTTAAAATACTCAGTGCCTCAATTCGAAGGTAAATATCTTCGTTAACATTATTGACAAAATGAATTATTTTTAAATATTTCACTATAGTCAAAAATCACCTATATATATTCTCAATATTTTTGAATGCCTCATTCCGAGAAAGATCAGACTCCTTTGAATTTAGGCCAATATCCAAAAGAAAGTTTGCTAATTCCTCAGACATATCCTCATCAACATAATTTTGTAAGAAATTTTTCTTTATCACTATCATTATTAAATTTTTGATAGATTGATTTAAATTCTTCATAATGCATATTTTTACCTCAAAGTTATTTTTTTCAAAATTAATTTAGACCTAAATTTAGTTATTTCGTCAGATGGTTTTTAATTTCAATATTTTATCAGAAATTCTACTTGAATTAGGCCCAATTATCGAATTTTCTCGGCTTTTTCCCTTTTCTATCGGCACTCTCAGGGAGCACCACCTGCACACATATCTGGTTCATGTAACCATACCATACCCTCTCCTGCAGATCCTTTATCACTTGTGTATCTTCTTCCTCTCGCTTCTATAGTTGGGTCATCTCTAAAATTCCTAATTCTTTCTTGCAAGCCTTCTAGACCCTCTGTTTTAAAATTTTTATTAAATGCTCTAATTTGGCGTTTTAACTCTTTAACATCAGTAACTTTATCTGGTTTTAAGATATGATTATAAGTCAATATTTTGACTTTTAACCCCAAAGGGTCAAACCATGTTAAAGAATTTAAAGCAAACTGATACAAATTCTCCCCGCCCAGCAACCCAATCGGATCCTGATTCACAAACCGCCCGGTCTCAGACTCGTAATAGCGCTTCAGGTTGTAGTGCAGTCTGGTCTCTTCATCAAAGTACTGGTTTTGAAATCTGAACGGCTGATGCGCGTTCTTGTAAACCCGCTCGTCCTTTTTCAGACGACCCTAGGCGGTGTATCGCCGTACCATAGGAGATTGCCGTGGATGTCGGTTATCTCGCGCGGTATGCCGATTTGGTCGGTGTGGAAATAGGCGAGGTATTGCCCTTCGTCTTGGTTGTTGCGGAAGACTTAGGCCAGGGGTTTGTAGCAGCCTTTGTAGGTGTACTCCTGCAATAGACGGCTGCCGTCGTAAATGCTGTGCGGCAGTCCGGTATCGTCGTAGCAGAGGCGGATATGGCGGCCGTTGCGGTTGAGTTGGGTGACCAGTTGGTAAATGCCGCTGCCAGAATCGACTTCGGCGAACAGTAGCCGTGCGCCGCCATCGGGGGAGGCGATTTGGTAGAGGTCGTCTGAAAACCAGAAACCGAGTACGTGCGTACCGCACACACCCTACTTCGAGATTGGAGGTTTCATGCAGGCTACGGCTTGCTGCTTATTACGCTTACTAATGTGACCTGCATTAGAAAATGCGAAAATTATAAACAATGTTAAATTTTTGCACTAAAGTTTGCTGAACACTTTCGGGTTTATACTCGAAAATATCTAAACTCAAACTTAGGAAAATAATCATCAATATGATATTCAGCAATTAAAGTTAGATCAGGAAAGCTTATCTTTAAGAAAATATCAAATTCGACAACATATAATTTTTCTCATCAACAGGTTGGATAAAGCACAAATTTTTTTATCAGGATCTTTAATATCCGATAGCGGAGGTAAATTCAATTCAGCTTTATTTGATGTAAAATTTTCAAGTATGACTTCATTTATTTTCATTAAAAATTCAATAGATATATCATATTTATTAATTAAAACCTTCGAATTGTCTTCTTTAAAATAATTTAGAAATTCAGTAGCTTCTTTGTATGTTTCGTTTTTTTATATCAAGCATGATATTTTCTTTCTATCTTCTAAAGTGTTTTACCCTACTTCTGGGTATAGATGTTCTCGAATTATCGTTAGCACCTATTCCAAGTAGATATTCTTTTTGCTTTAAGAACCAAACATCCTGCAACATGAGGGGCGTAGATAGCGGCCCGAAGAGCGCAATAAGAAACAATATTTCATTTTCAACCTCCCTCCCGAAGGATATGTTCGCTGCACCTGCTGACTCTTATAGTGGATTTCCCCTAGTCGTTTTGTCGGTATTTCTTGCTCTCATGACAACAATTGCATCACCCCTATCATAACCAGCTAAGACTTTCATGGCAGAATCTTGATAATTTTTGTTAATTTTTCCATGTTTTTATATCTTCTCTATAAGAATCTATTTTTTCTAGTTCCTGAAAATACTCATCAGAACCACCACCTCTATTTTTGTACACAATAATCTAATTAATGACGATATTAAGTCAATCATGTCCATATTTTGATATTCTTTATCTAACAATAAATCAGATATTTGTCTGAAATCATCTTTTCCTAAATCAAAAAAACATTAACTCCTGTACCGCAATAGACAAGGTCATCTCTTCATTATCTAAGTAGCTTTCTACTATTAGTTTTACTATTTTATCTTTTGTTTCTCTATTATCATGCCGAAATCTAGATAAAAATTTTAATATTTCAACTTTTACAAATTCATCTACATCTATGAAAATAGCTCTCCTTCCAAATAACTCAAAAATTCTACAGACGGATTACCGCTAAAATCATCAAAGCAAATCTATCTTTCCATCATCGCCCAAATTTTTATAATTTTCTATACTTTTCATTCTTAAATTCCTTTTAACTATGATGTTAAAAATATTAAACTAATATATTTTTAATTTTTAATTGGTGAGTAATTTTAGTTGTCTCGGCAGTATTTTTAATATACCCCTAGCTATTCTATCCGTTTGCTCTCCTACAGTAGACTTTATACGTTTATCACCTACCTTTGCTATATCCATTGGCTTTCCTCCTGTCCTCATATCCGGCTCATGTAGCCATGCCTTGCAACCACCAGCAGATCCTAATGTTTTTAATATAATTACAGCCTTTTTCTGCATCTTCATTATAGCCCTAATTCTCGCTTTTTAATCCAATTATATCCTCTTATGGAATAATTTTTATCCATAGCCTCTATTTGTCCTCTAATTTGCCTACACGCAATTCTGATATATTAGTCTTTTTATCTGGTTTTTATTGTATGACGATAAGTCAAACGAGCAATCTCAATAACCAATCCAAATCTGAACATTCAGTGCAAAACTAGTACAGATTATCACCACCAAACAACCTAATCGGGTCTTGGTTAATAAAACGTCCCGTATCAGGCTCATAGTAACGGAAGAAGTTATAGTGAAGCCCCGTCTCTTGGTCGTAATACTGGCTCTGCAACCGGAACGGGGGAGCGGCACAGTCGGTAAAGCAGACGAGCTGGTCGAGGGTATCGTATTGTAAGCGTCTGGTTTTGTCTAAGGCATCGGTTTGGTAGAGGTTGTCTGAAAGTCGGTTTTCAGACGACCTCTATGTCAACCGGTAATGAGATTGTTAAAGAACAAATGATCCAGACAACCTCAAAGAAGGGGCTGAGGCCGCATGAAAAGCAGAAGCCGCGTGCATGTGTTCCGCCCAAAGCCCGCATCAGGATTAAAAGTTTCATACAGACTACGGTTCGATTTTTCATTCGAAAGAAATTTTAACATTTTTGATAACCGATTTATAAAATATAAAAACTGCCGAATGTTCATCATGGTAACAACATTCTTCAGTTCTCAGCCCTCTTTCAGAATAGAATATATGCCATTTCTTATTTTTCTTCAACAATACATAATGATTCATCATTTTACTTCATTGATTGAGTAACTATCTTCTGGTATTCCTTTAATTTTGAGATAAGAATTCAACTCACTAATTTTTAACATTTTCCTATTTGTCCCCCTCCAGACGTCCAAAAATCTATATATGATTGAAAAAGATCTTGACAATTCATACTGTGTCCCTAATCAAATCTCTCAAACCACGGCATAATTTTACTTGCAGCTACATTATCAATCGGTTTAAGTACCTATGTACAGTATAAGGATTTTGATTAGAACCAGGAGGTAAGATTCTCATAGGGCATAATGTTCCTACTGGAGGTAAAAATGTTCCTCCTGGGTAACCATACCTATCAACAAGAGTGCCAACCGGAAGTATAATACTCCTCACTTTACCTAAAGCACCTTTATCAGGAGGCCAATATGGTGGGCAGATTTTTATTTAAACCTAGAACATCAAGCCACTTACTTGTATTAGGCGCAAACCAATAAAGATTATCCCCCAGCAACCCAATCGGGGCCTGATTCACAAACCATCCAGCCTCCGGCTCATAATACCGCTTCAGGTTGTAGCGCAGTCCCGTCTCTTCATCATAATACTGGTCTTGTAGCCGGAACGGCTATGCGCGTTCCGATAGACCCGTTCCTCATTTCAGGCGACCCTAGGCGGTGTATTCGCCGTACCACAGGAGATTGCCGTGGGTGCCAGTCATCTCTTTGGGATCCCGATGTGGTCGGTGCGGAAATAGGCGAGGTATTTATTCTTCTTTGTTTTGGTTATTGTGGAAGACTTTGGCTAGGGGGTCGCAGCAGCCTTTGTAGGTGTACTCTTGCAATATACGGCTGCCATCCTAGACAGGGTTCGTTTCGGGTCGGTGCTCGCCTATGCCAGTTTGTCGTGGCGCTCTTTGGAAAAGCCTTCGTCCGAACGGGTCGTAGGCGTATGTCCAAATCTCGGGGCGGTTGCCAGCTAGATAAAATATGTTGTTAAAAAAAATTCCGCCTGAAAATTTTATCTAAAACTTTTCAGACGACATTGGTGCTTACGCTTTTTGCATATTAATCTCCACGAAACTCACCGATATATATTAAACCATTATATTTTTATCTGGAGAAATTTTTAAGTCAGGGTCTGAATACCATAAGACAGCATTACCTTTTGTAATACCCAGCTCTTTACATTTTGCTTTTACGGCTGGTAATTCAGATTCATCTATCGCAGCTTCAACTAATAATTTATTCAAAGAAACTACTTTAGGAAATAAAGGAATAATTCCAATATAGTCTTCATCGTATTCTTCATCTAATCCAATATCTTTACAAAAAGGGCAAAACACACCCTCTGGCAAACTATCTTGTTCGAAATACTGCTCATACTGATCTTCTGAATCTGTTACAGTTCCTAACCACAAGTGTACCCTGTCGAATCTGTCGTCTTCTTCCAAAAACATGATATTTTCCTTAATTGAATTGTTAAACAATTATATTCATCAACCATCTACTGAATTACCACATTTACCACAGACTAATGGAAATCTTCCTATCATGCGCCGATCATGGTGTTCTGTAATTATAACTAATACCTCTTGCTGCGTTGCCCGAGTTGAAACGGTTGCCGAACAATCGGATAGCGAGTCTGATCGGCATCGCGCTGCACATGAGACAGAGCGACGAAACCAAATTCAAAAGCCACTACTTCGGTGGAAGGTCTGCGGTACATAAGGCGCTGTATATAGCTACCATGGTGGCAACACGGTTCTGAACCGCTTATTCGTTGCCGTTACGGCGTGTGTGCAAACTGCTGATGGTATTGAACGCCCGGATGCGTGATTACTTTGCCGGAAACAGTATCCGAACGGCTTGATTTGAGTTTTTGCCTTTTCGCCCGACAAGGGTAAAAATACAGTTATTACCTATGCGGGCTACGCTTTCTACGCTACTCTATATCCTCTTCACAATCTATAACTTCACGATCAAGAGTTTGCCGCTACAATTTTATGTTTATCAAAAATCAGATGAGTACTGAATAAACTCACCAAAAATAAACAATTGTTAAAAATCAACCAATTCCTTTTTATTTCATTAGAAAAATAATGTATTTCTTGAATGGTGTCCAGAAATTTTTCATTTTTGTCAAAAAAATAATTATGATTCTTTTAGGTTGAAAAATAATTTTTCTGGGTCTAAGTACCTTCCATTTTTCCTGACCGGATAGCTCGAAAATAAGCAATCTCTGAATACTCGAAAATCAGGATCTATATATGCAGAAGACTGAATATTAAAATATCCACCTTCAAATATAATATTGAAAAACTTGTATCTAATTGATCATAAACCATTTCATAATTAATTACATTTAAAAATAATTTTACCCATATTAAAAATTCTCATTATGTACAATTATATTTTTGGAGATAATATTTTGTATTTCTGTGCTCTCTATGCTTTATGCAATCCTTTGCTTTTTAGGATTTGTTTCCCACTTTTATTTTTCCTGTTTAGCATCTTTCCAATAAGATTCTATAACTAAATCTAATGCAGCAGATGCGTTGTTCATATTTCCTGCCAGCCGTTACCCCCTCCATTTCCGAAGTTCAGTGAGCACCCGGCCGTTGTTGCCGATAACGTACTGCGGCAAACCGGTCAGTCAGCAGATGGTAAACGAAACGCTGATAGCTGCCGTTGGTGTCTTCTACGGCCACTAGCGAAGAGAAGTAGCGAGAAGTAGTCTTCATCCGAACCGTCCTCTGCTACCAGCGGCGCAAAAACGCAACGGCAACGAAGCGTCCAGCGAGTTGTATAAACAATGCAACAACGGTTTTTAATATCTAGTAAATTTTTATTTAGAAGATATATCCTATACAATTTTTGAGTTCTATGATTTGATTTTCTACCTCAGAGATAATTGTGGGATCATTATCCCATATGTCTAAGAACTCCCAATCGCTATTTGGAGGATTTATCATATTTTTCAAGTATTGTCAAAAACCCTCTTAATGATTATGCTTCTTTGATCTAGAAAATCCTCTGGACATGTATAAGGTGAACCAAAACAAATTAAAATATGTGCGATCACTCTTATTGTGTCGTAATTTTCGTTACTAGGATCAAATTGCTCCACTTCTTTAACTAGGAGTTCAAAGCTTTTTAGTGTCCCAAAATTGATGTAACCAATCTGCTGCTTCGTCATTTTCGTAAAATTTATATCCCCAAGCTCCCATAAAAAAATACACTCCTTATTAAAAATCTAAAAAAATAGACTATTTATTTAATGTTTATAACCAGCTTATTGAATGACCGTACTTTTTTATCTCCTCAAATAGTTTTTCTGAATCATTTTTAATTGAATCACGATACTTTTTATGTAACTTTTTTCGGCTCTTACAAACCATTCATTAAAAATAATTTGCCATTCAGAAACTCTTTGTTTTTATTTTTCAAGTTGGCATCGTCAGGAAATTTTTTTAGTAATCATGAGTAACATGTCTAAATACCCTAATAATTGCTGGGCAGGTTCATCAGTACCTCTCATCCATTCAATAACATCTTCGATTTGAGATATTGAGAAGTGCAAATATGCCAACCCAACAAGATCAGCTCTATCGTTCTCATAGATTCCAGTTCCATATACTTTCATTTTATACTCCTAATTTTATATTCATATTTCTAAGGTTATTAAGGACGCGGGTAACACAATCCAATTTCCAGCAAATACCCCCTACAGCCACATTGTCCCATTAACCACATTATCTCTCCAATCTTGTACATTCGACCTAAACTGATACAGATCCTCTCGCCTATAACCTAATCAATTCTAATTCTCAAACCGACCCACATCAGGTTCATAGTACCTGAAGAAGTCATGCGCGCCCATCTCACGGTCACAGTGCTGGCTTTGCAGACGAAAGGGCTGGTAAAGCAGTATCCGTTACCTTGGTTTCCTCTTTCAGACGATCAGCCGGTATAGATACCGAACCACAGCAGGTTGCCGCCCTTATCGGTCATCTCCCTAGGATGTTGATGTGGTCGCAGTGGAGGTAGTTCACTTCCTGAGGCCTTTCGTCTTCGGCATTGGCGACGGCGCGCACAGCGGACGGCTTGCCCATGCGGGCTGCCTGTTCTCGGCGGTTGACCTGACCGTTTTGCCGTGTGGGATTTGGTGCAAATCCTTGCCACGCTTCATTTTGAAACGATGTTTCGGGCATATGCAATGCAGTATCGAAAGAGCGGCGTGTACCAGAAAAAATATTCGCGCAGCTGTGCTTCGGTTTGCATCAAATGGTCATTTGTGCCGATGCGCAACGGTAGGTTTAACAACCGCTGCAAGTTCTTTTTCGCGCTCGACCCGCCTAATGCCTAAAAATTTGAGTAGGCACAAACCCTGCTGGTGACGCAGGTAATTATGTCGCCCAAAGCTCCGGAAAATTTGGGGATCAGAATGGTGCTGTTCATAAGATAGATTCCTTGGTCTCAGCCAAACAAGGGTTGTCTGAGAACTTAATAAACCGCCCTCGTCTCTATACATAATCAAGATTTGCTTGGCTGCGTTTTATACATATTTGAAATTTCGAGAAGGCTCTCATTTTTAATGCTTGAACCGAAAGAGAAAAAATACTATCCTGTCTTTATGTGACGTTTGAAGAAACGTCCAGAACCCAAGAAAGGCAACTAAGGGGACAGCATCATGGCAAAAGATTTAAATGTGTTCGATAAAGAGTATGGCCTTTTGATTAACGGCGCTTGGACGAAGCCCGGCGCGCTTTTTAGATTCTTACAATCCCGCCAATGGCGAAGCATTGGCGAAATTTACCGACGCGACTGACGCCGATGTCGATGCCGCTGTCGCCGCCGCGCAGGAAGCATTCAAAACATGGCGCAAGACCACCGCAACCGAACGTGCCGCCATACTCAACAAAATCGCTGATGTGATTGACGAAAACTTGGAATTGTTCGCCCTGCAGGAAACGCTGGACAACGGCAAACCCATCCGTGAAACCCGCGCCGCCGACATCCCGCTGGCTGCCGACCATTTCCGTTATTTCGCCAGCGTCATCCGCGGCGAAGAAGGCACCGCCACCCAGCTTGACTCCGAAGACCTGTCTATCGTACTGCGCGAACCTATCGGCGTAGTCGGTCAGATCATTCCGTGGAACTTCCCCTTCCTGATGGCGGCTTGGAAAATCGCGCCCGCACTCGCGGCAGGGCTGCACCATCGTCATCCACCCGTCCTCCAGCACTTCGCTGAGCCTGTTGTCGCTCGCCCAAAAATTAACCACCTGCTGCCTAAAGGCGTGCTGAACATCATTACCGGACGCGGTTCAAAATCCGGCGAATACATGCTGCACCACAAAGGCTTCAACAAACTCGCCTTCACCGGCTCAACCGAAATCGGCCGCCGCATCGGCATCGCTGCCGCCGAAATGCTCATTCCCTCCACCTTGGAGCTGGGCGGCAAATCACCAACATCTTCTTTGACGACATGCCGTTCGACAAAGCCCTCGAAGACGCGCAAAAAGGCATTTTGTTCAACCAAGGCCAAGTGTGCTCCGCCGGTTCGCGCGTCTTCGTACAGAAGGCATTTACGACAAGTTCGTCAACGCCTTGGCGAGAGAGTTCAAAAATTAAAGTCGGGCTGCCTTGGGAAGACGATACCCAAATGGGTTCGCAAGTCAACGCCGGCCAGCTTGAAACCATTTTGAAATATGTCAAAATCGGTGAGCAGGAAGGTTGCCGCATCATTACCGGCGGTAAAAAAACTCGAAGGCGGGATTGGGCAAAGGCGAATTTGTCGAGCCGACCTTGATCGAGGCTGACAACAACAACGCCCGCGTTGCCCAAGAAAAATCTTCGGCCCGGTTGCTACCGTAATTAAATTCAAAAACCGAAGAAGAAGTCGTCAAAATGGCAAACGACAGCGAATACGGCTTGGGTGGCGCAGTTTGGAGTAAAGGACATCAACCGCTGCCTGCGCGTCTCCAACGCGCTGGAAACCGGTCGTGTCTGGGTGAACTGCTACAACCGCCTGCCCGCAGGCGCACCGTTCGGCGGCTACAAAACTTCAGGCATCGGCCGCGAAACCCACAAAATGATGCTCGCCGCCTACACGCAGGTGAAAAACATCTACATTTCCACCCGCGAAGAGCGCGAAGGGTTGTATTAATGCCTGCTGAACGTTGATTGAAATAGAGAAAGGGTCGTCTGAAAATCCGGATTCGGGTTGAACTGGCCTCAACCTTGGGCGCCCATAAAAGCCTATTCAGGCGTTCTGCATAAGCTGGGTTCTGTATGTAAACAGGACCCAGCTTTTTACTTTCAAAACTGCATCGCTCCCCAGATGTAGTAGTCCATATAATCATCTATCTGTTTCATCAGTTCGTTCACCGTCAAGTCTCCTCCACTATAGAAGCATTCCGTCACACGGGAAAGAAGCTCTCCGCTGGTGCTGGGGCTATGATTTAGATCTGGCCATTTTCGTTGTAGCCGAAACAAGTGATAGTTGCATATGGGAAAAAGGTCGTCTGAAAATTTATTTTCGAGACAACCTCAGTGTTTGTTGGGCCTCGGCCCAGCCTACGAGTTAATTACTATTATTTTTTTAGATTCCGAAAGAGTGTCTAAAATGAACTTTTCAAATCTCATGAAATTTAATAGAGGAAGTGTGAATAATTCAGGTTTGCACTTAATAAGTAATTCTAGCATATGGTAATGATGACGTGGAAATTCATCTTTCCAAGGGAATTGTTTTATTGTAGAAACCGCCTCTTCCTTTGTGATTTCCATCTTTTTAGAAAAAAATCAGGATTATGCATAATTTTTCATGATAGGACTAATAGATGTATAAATATCAGCATAAGGATTATCGTAATTCGTATCTTTTGCGATAATACGCCATTCAGTATCTAATTTTTCTTGGAATAAAGAATGTGCATCTAATATTGTTACAAATAGTGTAGTCGTTCTATCATAATTTTTTTATTTCTAAAGAAAGTCATCCGGATTGGCTTCAAAGACATCAAATATCTCTGCGGACACGCCTAATGGATTTTTGCCAAAAATACGACCAAAACCAAATAGGTCTATTTTTATTTGAAACACAAAAATATCGCCTTCTTTGATATACCTGTACAAAGTTTTTGGGTTTTTTATCCCATCCTAAAATTTTTAAGTTACTCATATTGTAATCTCCATATCCCTCAAAAATAACAAAAATCTGTACTGCATCCATCGTGAGAATACCTTGCTTCTGATAGCTGATTCTAGAATATATATTTCTTTTTGTCACCTTGTGCTGAAAAGTAAATCAGCTAAGTTGGACTGGAGCAATAGAATTGTCCATTTTTTTGCCGCTATTTCCAGCCATTTAAATTCTAAATCTTGATTTAAAGATACAAACATATGATATTGGTATAACCCTAAACGATGAATTTCTATCCCCATTGTGGGCCTTTTCTTCTAGAGTACTAATTTCCTCATCTGAAAATCAATAAATGCTACCTGTTGATACGGAGTTAGTCATGTTTTACTTCTTCAGTATGTTGTCTGTATGAGTAGGAAAGGTTTGATGCTTTTATATTATAACAAGCCCTCAATTTCATTTTAGAATATCTAGCATTGTTAATTTATCCATTATAAAACAGACATCCCAAGTGCTTTCATCATCGCCAATCAATAGATAAATATCAGAGTTTTTCGTTTTCCACATAACTGAATATCCAAGAATAAACCCTAGCTTTATGTATTGTGTTTTTCTGTAATAAAATCTTTAAACTCTTGAATGTTATCTTTGGGGAAATATATATTCACCTCGGAAAATTCATTTGAAAGTTTCAGTAAAAATATATTCTGAGTTATCAATATAGATAGCCTCTTCAGCAGAAACATCAAATAACTTTGTCATAAAACTCCTTATAAATTATCAACTCTAATATTTCTTTTTAGCAGTCCTAAACAACCATGCGCAGATGGCTCAGGGAGAGGTATTGTTCCTGACCGTGGCCAGTATAGTTATAGGGGTGGTTGCCTTTGTAAGTGTACTCTTAAAGTGATCTCGTTCCGCCCCAAACAAAGTGAGTGCGCTTCGGTTTGCGGCCGATGTTCAGGCCGGTTTATCCCGGCACTCGTCAGAGAGGCTAAATCTGAATAGGTTGTAGGTACCCAGGTGTTGGTAGTGCTGTCAGCTTTTGAGTTTCGGTACGAAAAAGAGTTCAGTACCATCGTGGAAGTACTGGCTTTCGTCGGTGGGGGAGTTGAGCATAAATCGGGGTGTCTAGGGCAACGTCGTAGGTGTATCCGGTATTGTCGTAGCGGCGGCAGACGGACACGGCTGTTTTGTTGGCGCACGACTCAGCCTACGATTACTACGCTACGCTTACCATGATTTATTTAACCAAATATTCAGTCTTATCAAAAATAAAGTAATCTTAACTGGGTCTTGTTTTGACAAAGAAATTGATTGATAGTTATGTAATATTGCTTCTTGTAAAGATTCTAAATAATTATTTAACTCACCAGGTAATAAACTAGCTATATCTTCAATTTCCGTTCCTTGATGAATTAGATCTGAGTATACAGGTTCAACAGGGATCAATTTCAAAAGTTCAATACTTTTAGGTCCAAACATTAAATATTCTATATCATCAATATTTGCTTTCTTTTGTAGCAGGGCAGTTACTCCTCCAAGAAGTAAAGTGTTGAGGAAAAAAATTTAAATTGATCTAAATCATCTGCGTTTATTGAAATTTTTCATAGCCGTACCTCTCCCAGTTTGAATACTAGAATATATATTATTAATATACACTATGTATTACTATACCTTCACATTAGTTTGATATCAAAAACCAAACCGGTTTTTGTATGTTCAAAATACTGCAATGACAAGTTCTAGTATCTTCATAATCCTCCCTAACAGCCCGGCCTGATTGTTGTGTAACTCACCAGGTCGCTCTGGTACGAGGTAAAGGGTGGCGACAAGCGCAGTGAATAGTGGGGAGGGGAACTGTAGAGGCAGAAACGTGTGCTCAACACATACCCTATATGGCTACGGCGTGCTATTTTTTGATTTTATATAATTCAAACAAGTCACTAATTATCTGTTGCATATAATCTGCGAGCAAAATTTCAAAGTTAAAATGTGTACCATTTTTTAAGGAACAAAGAAACTTGTTACCCAGAAATTCAAAGGATGAAACTTGCTCACGTTTGCATATTACTTTGCCAAGTTCCAGAATAGTAAGATAGTAATTACTATCCGATTCTCTAAGTTTAATTACCAAAACAGAATCTCTTGGTAAATCAGGATCTCTATTTTTTTAGTATATCTATGCAATTCAAAAAGTGTTAAATTATTTGGTCCGAAAGTAATCTCAACATCATCCAAGTTACACTTTTTATGAAGTAATTTAAAATTATTTTTTTATTTTTTTGGAATATATAATTATCAATAGTTGTGTCGCATTGTATATGTAATATTTCACCAGATTCTAAATATGCTTTTATAAAAATTGTTTGGGAAGGATTCTATACTACAGTAGAATCATCCATGTATGGATCTGAGACATATAGTTGATCATTACTGAAATTAAAAAGTACACCACATTCAATACGAAAAATAATTGGATAAAGATTCATATCGTATATTAAAATAATCCGAATCATATGTAAAAAATTTTTCTTCAATAACAACGGTTGTTTTTCATAGTTTAATTTCCTTATGAGGTTACCATCAAATTTCTACAGAGGATCCGTAATTTTCCACATCTTACGGAACCTTACCGTACTACATGTATTACTCAGGTAATGGGTAAATCTTATCACGAACAGTTACAAATTTTGATTGGTCAATGGTAACCAGTGTGGGGTGTGACTTGATCTAACAAGTGGTAGAAGTGTATGTTACGTGTGAGCCTTGGGGCTTGGAGCTGTGAACTATAAAGAGAGACTACGTGCGTGTAGTCCGCACCCACACCACATGCATGCTGGACGGCTTGTTTTTGGAAATCAGAAAGGGGTAATTTGATTAATTCCATTACCCGATGAGTAATACTTTTTATCGCGGTCTAAAGCTGTGGACCAAAAATAACTATTCAACACACTATTAGGATTAACGTTCAATTTTTCGTCTAGCCACTTCATCCCTTTTTCAAAATTTTTACTAGTCTTGCGCTTTAATTTTAAAAACATCTTTTGCGTGAGTTTATCATCATTAACACATGAAATTACGCCGCAATATATTTTTGAATCAGTTTCACTGTATTTATGAACTGATAAAAATCTTTCAAAACGTACAGGAATTTTTGTTGTATCCTCCATCTTATAAACAGCAATGTTATATATAAATGAGCTTTTTGCATTCACCTTTTCGTCAATGCGGCGCAGCCATAATTTATTTATAGGATCGTAAACAGATAACCCATTCTCAGCAATAAAGGTATTTAAAAATTGATAAATTCATAATCGGACGCACAAATATTACAGTACATAAAGCTCCAGACCAATTGCAAAATTTATAAATATTTAATCCAAGCGATTTTTTTAAACCAAAGTTTATAACAAAAGTTCCTCAACTTTACTATATCTTTTGCCAATAAAGTAGCTTTCATTAGAGAAGTATATTTAAAATCCTCTGCTATAATCATATATTTATTATTATGATTTCGCAGGTCTAAAAATCTTTTAAATCACAGATTAATTTATTACTCAAACATATCTAAAGCCTCATTCAACAGTTCAGTTCTCCACTCTTCATTTTTATGATCTTTAGAAGCAAATCCTATAGATTCATAAGCATCATCAACTGAATCGCCTGATAATTTTGATATTTTTGTTAATGATATTAAAGGCCCCATATGCGACTTCGAATTCTCCATGTATTAACCATTCAATAGCTTTTTTTCGAATAGAGCTCCGGGGATATTTTTCTAACGCATACACTAATGTTCCTTTACAATTATTAAATTCTGGCTGCTCTATTAGTTTTAAGATAATTGGGTAAACTTCATTATTTTTCTGCTCAGCTAAATCTAAAATAACCTGTACTTTGTCCCAGGCGGGTAGTTCAGAATTTTGTAAAGTCTGAAACAATAATTTATTTGGCATGCGGTTCCCCTTATGTTCTTTCTAAATCTCAAAAATGTATTGCGCTTCTAATGTACCGAGAAGCAAGATGACGGACTTGCGCGGAGGTAACTCCTATGGGTCCAGTAACGGTTTCTGCTTGCATGTACATGATGGGGCGATTGTTGTGGGTTTAGGTTCCACCGAACTGACAGGGGAGAGACTGCTGCTTCATTGCGTACAGGACAGAGGCTAAACACCTAATCGCCCCTAAAGCACTGTTGATAAGGTTGTCAGACAACCATAAGGGCTGAAAAGCGTCCTCGCCTGCGGGCGCAACCCCACAAAACGATATTTTCATGATGCCTGAAAATCAGACAAGGTAGTTAATCACAGCATTGCCAGCGTTGGCTTGGACAGCATAAAAGGCTTGCAAGGCGCGGAAGTCATCAAGTAACTCTCTGCGAATTTCGGGACAGTCTGTCCATTCACCCTATAGGGTGTAGGTCATGCATATTTTCGGGTTCGTAGCGCGAAAGTAGGGCTTCATCGCTGATCTGCGCGAGTTCGGAGGCAACCTGGATAACTTCGTCCACAGTCAGGTAAAACGCTGGGGTGATGCCAGTCTCGTGTTCAGGATCAATGCACTCTCCACTGATAATGGTGCGGCTGGTGAGAATCTCGCTATTCCAGGCGCCTGTTTCGTCGCCGCCAAGCAGGTAGGTGAGCGCACCCCAACAGTGGATAACCAAAAAATCTGGAGTTTCTTTTTCAGGGTATTCCAGAGTATCCAGCATACTGCTGTCGGTTTGGCAGTTTCGCAGAAATTCGGGGGATACTCCGTGCAGCATAGCAAACATACTCATAGTGTGTCCTTTCAAGGATAGGGCGGGAAACGGAAGTTTCAGACTGCCTGAAAGTGTTTTTCGGCGCGGTCGACGATAACCTATGAAAACATAATACACGGTAGGATAAATGAGATGTCTGAGCAGCAGCAGAACAGTAATCAACACCAGTAATCAACTATCACGGACACGCTGAGCAGAAAGTGTCGCCTACTTTCTGACGGACCGGATCTATCCTCCAAAATCGACCCTATTCAACGTTATTTTCTCTAGAATCTGCCAGCTTCTAGGTTCGTGCAAAGCTACCTCGGCATATGTACACTGGAAGCAGACCGAAGAAAATATCTGAAAAGCAAAATCGTTCAGGCGTCCTAGAAAATCTTATGTATGGTTACGTCCGATGGCACGGGCTGACCGCACTCTACATGAACTACCCGCAAAACCAAGCGTCCAAAATAGGCTATACTTATGTAGTTTAATAATCGAAGATTGGCATCACCCGAACTTCAATGTCATTTTCTTCTATAAAAATATCGATCACTTCGCGCCGATTTAAACAAAATAGTGTTATATCTAAAGATTTTTGCTCTTTTGCGTAGCTTTTTAAGAACTCAGCTAAGTTTGTAATCTGAAATGATATGTATATAGGAATATAATCATAGTAAATAATCAAAAATTCGTTTTGCGGCGCACAAATAAAATCTAGAGATTCTGCCAAGCTATCTATACGCACCCCATAAGGGAACCTGAACCGTGGATTTTCTTTGTATATATCGTTTATATCAAAAATCAGAAATCCATTCCGTGTTATATGGACTATCTGCTGATACTGACAACAGATTAATGCCAATCAATTTTTCTGTCATTTTTGTTGCATGCAGCATGGATAACTTATCTTGCAGTTTTTTGCTGCTAGCTTCCATATTACCACCCTATGATATAGAAAATACTCCTAGAAAACTAAAACAAGTGTTTTTAAACATTTCTGTGATGAGATCAAAGAACCACTCATTGTTTTCCATTTGCTGCGCATCTTTTTTAGAACCAGCGTGTGCTTACGGAATATCCCTGATGTTCATATTCCCGGTTAAAACCCCTTGGTCTGACTCCACAAATAGTTCACCATCGTCTTCTACAATATACGATTTCCCAGTTCTAAATATTAAATTATATAGTCCTTCATAGAATTTTCCTCCCAGGTAGTACAGGTCGCCAGAATCAGGGATAAAATAAATTCTCCCCAGATCATCAATAAGAACTTCTCGGTCACCCGCAAAACCAAAATTTCTTAATTTTTCTACCAACAGATTTTTGATAATAAATAAAATCTTCATCATTCAGTGAATAATCGGATAATTTATTTGTAGTTTCTCCAAAGCTATGCAGTACTGTAGATAGAAAGACACGGGCATTACTGCGATAATAGGCATCATAGCTGACTGTTAAATACCAGATTTCTCTCAGAAAATTTTTTACCTCATCAGGCAACTCCTCCAAATGGGGTGGCAAGGACTCTAGAATAATATCTCTATTTTTCATACCACCCTGAAGAAATCATTTTTCTTGAAAAATCTGAGTGTATTTTCATACGGTTGCTTCATTTATACAATCCTTTTTATTTTACTTTTCCACATAAAGTATCTTCCCAACATTGTTGAGTACTGTAATATATTATATATGATCACTGGATAATTCGACACTACAGCACAATATGCTATGTGGGCGTACAGGAACAAACAGGGTATTTATTTATAAATAAATCAAAGGACGGTATAAATATCTATTTTCTTTTTATGGGTAATGATTTACCTGGCTACTGTACCAGAGACCAGGATGTTTCTGATAGAGAGGCGCTAAAACTTTACTCTCAATACTATAGCCTTATTTGTATGATAAAATTTATTTAAAAGGAAAACAAGTAGTTAGGGGAGTTATAATGAGAAGCTTTTATTTTTCTTCTCCGGTTAGGGAGCTTCTATATCGAGATGGGTGGCGTCCTAGCCGTAGAATTAATATAAACCATTTTGAGAACATTATTTCTTCTGATGATGGTTACGTATTAGATAGCTTTTCAAGAAGTTTTTTATGTAACTTTGGGAACCTCGAAATTCATCATGACAAGTATCGCGGAAGTGGCAAAGACTCTTCAATATTTAGCCCTAATTTAGCACTTGCTAATTCACCTATTATGAGGGAAGAATATTCTGAGATCACTAAATCTTCTTTATGTCCAGTAGGGGTTGGATATTCTGAGCACTTAACATATTTTTTAAGTCCTAAGGGTGAAATGTTTGGTGGTTTTGAGAGCTACTTTTGTCGAATTGGAACTACGGTAGAAGATGCTTTTGAAAATATTTTCTTTCGAAAAGATTTCCAAACCCTTGCAGACTAAAAATGCTATCTAGCCGCTTCTTTTTGTCCTGAAATAAAGGAAATAAAGTAAGGTAGGGCCGATAAGCCTACTAGGGTGGGGAGATGTTTGTAATTTATCGAGATGGTATGCAAGAGCAACCTGCTCTGCGATAAGAAACATGGCTTCGTCTAGCTCTCCTTTTGAGCATTACAGCTGGTAGAAAAGAAGCTATAACCTGTTTGGCAAAGGGTTACGTATGATTTTACTAATTAACTAGCAGAGAAGAAAACGGTAAGGCATGGAAGAGATATTTATCAATGGAAATGCGGAAGAAACTCAAGTTGAAATTTCAGGGACAATTCTGTCCCTGACGACTTTAGGAGATATTTTGACTCAAACTACCACTACAACAACACTAAATCTCCAGACTTGTTCAGATAAATTCTATCCAAGAAATTTTAAGTCTTTACAGATAATTTATCAGGAAGACCAAACTAATAGAGTTTCTGTCCAAATCAAGGGCAATAAGTTTATTATTAAAGGAAACAGCATAGCATTGAGCATACTAGGAGATTCGCTAAATAATTTTTTCGATAAGGAGAGTAAAAAATATGACCATTTCCATATAGATTATTATGATGGGAATGATGTTCTTAACCCAACTAATATTTCATTGATTTTTATGTGTTTATAGATAAGGGACCGTTCGATAAGGATTTAAAGTATGGAAATTGAAAAACCGTGATGATTTTTTTAATCTTCTTACAGAATTTTATTAATGAAACGGATGCAAGAGAGTTTGAAAATAATACTTTGAGCGGATTCTTGGAAGCTATGAGATATTGGATTAAAGATATGGACGGGTACTACAAAAATGTAGGTAAAGAAGAAAAACTTTGATGAAAAACATAAAAGTGGAGCGTTTTGGCAGATATTTTTTTGAAGCAGCACGGATATACGAATAGCGCTTTTAAAGGTAAAACAATACTTATGGAAACGATTGTTTTTAACGCTTAGTAAAAATGGCAGAGTACAATAAAACTCTCGGCTGTGTTTCTGTGCATCTTTCAGACCATACCGCAGATGCATAAACGTCAATGGTGAGAACGAACAGAACTTGTAGAGACTAGACGGTGGAGAATTTTATAATGGAACACGAAATAGAGTAGGTAAGACCAATCGATGCTGCAAGAAAATGAGATTTATAGCGAAATAGTAGAAGCATGTAATATTTTTAGTATCTCTAATTCTACTACCCGAAGTGGAGAAGAGATTCTCAAAGAAATTACGAGCCGCTATACTACCGGAAATCCCAGGGTTTGGTGGCTATCGTTTAAAAATATCCCTCAGTCTTACCATTTTGCAAATAATGACGGGTTTCGTCATATAGAGGATATTCTAATTCAAAATAACGTTGTTCCGCCTGAAACTGTGTATTTTATAGCAGACATCGATGATGAATCCGAAGATAACCCAGTATTTAAAATAAGTTTGGACAAAGTTCCTAATGTTCTTGAAGAGTGTCGATTCTTTGAGTACTATATATGTCCTTTCGATTTATCATGGTTAATCTGCGAGAACGATCATGACGAAATTTTATTTATAAAGAATTCTAAATAGCCTTTATAGATAAAAGGTTTAAGGAAACGTACTATGCAATATTCTCTTCTAGAAGTTGTTCAACTACAGCAAGACTTCCCTAACATTAGTCTATTTCGAGGATCTACCGGTACAATTATAGACACCTATATGAGCCCTCATGAAGCATACGAGGTGGAATTTTGTGATGATAGGGGAGTAACAATTGCTTTACTAACTTTGAAGCCAGAGCAGCTAGAAAGCATAAGCAACCTTTAAAAAGCTCGACTATTTTTTTACCTTAGAAGTTATATATTAATTCTTCTGTTCTTGCTCATCCTACAATGTATCGCCGCAGTTATCTGAATTATCCGCTGATAAGCCGTTGAAACCAAAAGCAGGTTTAATTTCATACGAACAGTACGATCCGTGCTGTCTACCGTGAAGCTCGACCGCTAGGGTTGTTTGTCCCAAGCTTTAACTTCAACATGAATGCAGCCCGTTACTTCCTATTTTTCCCTATCTATTAGTCCCATAAGTATATAATTAAATACTTTTTGAGTAGATTACGGTGCGGTAACATTGCTATCTATGATGAAGATACGGGTAGAATGATTAAGGCAGTGTTATCAACACTGCGTAGCAATCACCTTTGAAAGAGGCTTTTATGAATACCCTACGTCATCTTCCGGTACCGATCTCTGCTGCTCTTGCCATGATACTGGCTCTCAGCGCCCTGCTCCTCAGCGGGCAGCAGCGGGGAAATCTTCGTCTTCCGAAACCAGCCAGTCAAACGCTAGCGTATCTACCGCGGATAACGGATCGCCCTAGCGCATCACCGCTGACAACTACTTCTAGTAGCGCCAGCACTTCTTCACTCAAGTCCAAGCGCTACCTCAAAGGCTCTGACCGATGACAACAAGGCTGGTAAGCCACGCCCAACCTCAACGTACGGAGAGAGCATCAGTGAGGGTGCGACGATTCACGAGGATGGTTCTTGGGACTACACCAATAGTTCGGGAACGTTACATGTTAAAGCTGATGGCACATGGAACTGGGAAGGCAACAACGGCGATAAAGCCAGCCCTAAATGCTGACGGCAGCTGGGAAAAATTTTTGAAGTACATGGAAATGAGCGCTCGTGTGAACCCTGATGGTAGCTGGGTTCAGGTACGTGACAGCACCGAGAGAGACCTGATTAAAGGTGCTCAAGGCATGGAAGTGAAAGCTGACGGGACATGGCGTGAAGTGAACTCGTACGGCACCTACTATGGAACTGCCGACGGCAAAGTCTATCAAGAGCGCCCAGGCCAAGAGAAACATGAAGTTAGTAAAGAGTCAACCCCACATCGACTCCCTGTTCCACCGGTCCCTATATGCCCCCGGCGGTGTAGGCGGTAATAGCGTTATTCCGCTCATGCCGCGTACCCCGCTCAAAGCTGGGGAGAAAGCAGAGTAACTCTGAGAGGCCTCTGCCTCGGTTCTTTGCGGTGGCGCATCCACATGTATAGGTGGATGCGCCACCTGCTGGGACGTTCCGCTCTATCCTGAAGATGTGGAGATAATGGGCCCTCAACACCATTTATGGTGAAGTACCCTCAAAGCAGCTAAGAAAATGGCAATATTCAAATTAGCAATATCAGAAAACCCTACTATAAGACCTGAAAAGCGGCTTCTGGGAGAGCTCTACAGAGAATTTAGAATTCTATGATGATTATGATCCCAAAGATCTGCGTGCATCTTTTATTGAAGCTTGCAGCCTGTGTGTGCAGAAATCTTACCCGTAGGAAACAGTGAGCTGACTATTCAAGGGTACGGATTAGAATGGAAAGAATATAGAAAGTACTTAGATAATATATTTCCGGAAATATTAGACGCTATTTCTGATCTGAAAAATAATAAACCAACAAAAATTAGTGTTTCTATGATGTGGGGGAGCGAAAAGGGCTATTAAATTCTTTCAGGGCGGTAACGGATCGACTGCAAATATTTTTTACTCTAAATGTTATTCTCTAACAAACGATAAAGACATTGGAGTGGATGAGGTTATTGACAGAAACAATTTGATAGATCAGCTTTATATCTTTGAGTTGGCACGTTCGTAAAATTTTTCTGAATCTTATTACCCGTCAGTGTATGCAGACTTTCTATCCTTATTTAAGGGAGTATGACTTAGGTACAGTCATCTGAAGGAGCTGGGACAGAGCCATAGGGGACCTGGGGAGTAAGTGTAGGGGGTGCATCATGAAAAACGTTGTAAGATACATTTCAAAAATTTGAAAAGAGACGCAGATATTTTATTAAAGGGTGCTAAAATTTAAAAACGATCCACCCCTTTGATGTACTGCAAAAAATTTTTAATGAAACTGGCCCTATGTATGATGAATACCCAATAACACATGAGACTGCTGAAAAAATCGGGCACTATGTAGATGGAAGATCTAAAGATAGGTAGCTACGACTATTTCTTATCGTGTGATGAGGATGTGCAAACACTCGAAACGTTGTAGGAGCCTCGGGGAATAATCACAATGACAGATGAATGGGACAGCATGGGATACGAATATTGATAAATATAAAGCATTGGAAAAATATATTGAAAAATATGTTTGTGTATCTACTGAAGGAAGTTTCGTCCCATACGAGTGATTGGGTTTTTCCTTGCTTTAAAGGGTCACATATGCTGACGGAACCCCACTGATGGATGGAAACCCCTATATTCTCTGCGAAAAACACCAGCACTAAGAGAATTATAAAAATTACTGTGGATGACGGCTACAACGATATATTCGAATATGATAGTTTGTTCGCAGAGAACTTGCTGCATACGATAGTATCTCCCAGCGCATTAATCGACAAAGTAAACGCGCCACTAAAGGACTTTTTGGCCCTGAAATAGTGGTTATTGATTTACCCACCCGTCCCGCAGGTGAAATACAGTCTTGAAGATCCCAGACGCTGCTAGGATATGCTCATGAGTACACGCCGTAGCTTCACCCTCCCTCGAAACCAGCCCGACGCAGCGCACAGCAGTGGGGAGCGCATCCTCATAGGGCGCGATGCAGGATACACTCAACCAGTAGCCACCCCTGACGGGATACCGCTGGCACTTATTGCGTATATCCCTGCTCCCTGAACTATTTAAGCTCGTCCCCGAACTCGCCCTGCCCGTCCCCGCCGAGCATCACGACAAAGCAGTGTACGTGTTCTCCTACTACGATGAAACACGACTATTTTCTTGGTAATATCACTGAGCTACAGCCCGCCCTGCTAGACACATGTGTCGAAATCGCCCACAAGAACCTGCACGACTTTGACCACCAGAAATTTCTTTCACCCCAGAATTCAACGCGGACCCGGACGCGATGAGCTTCATAGGCGGCAGCCCCTGCATACCTGCAGCACACTCTCCCAGATGGGCTGGATGACTACGTATTTGTGGGGCAAATTTCGGTGCAGATCTGCCCAGTTCCCTTTGATGATCTGTTCTACCTCACCGAAAACGTGGGGTATATCTTCGTGAAAAAAGACCTCACCGGCGGGCTGTTCTTCGTGCAAGCCACCTAAATTTTCCTGGAAAGACACACACCAGCCCGGGTACCCCCCGTGCTGGTGTTGGCATTTCACCTACCCTTTACACTTAAACCTATGTCGTATCTCACCGGAGCCATCTACCCAACCCACGGCGAAACCGTCCTGAACGCCCCGTTAGAAACAGCTGTTGAAGCCTACCAGGCGGGTGCCTCTGCGGTCGCTCTAGGGTACATCTCACCCACCGACACTGAGCTCGCCCACCTGCAAAGCATCTTCAAACTGCACGAGCTCGCCATCGAAGACTCCATGCTGGGGCACCAGCGCGCCAAACTTGAACGGTACGGTGACTCCCTGCTGGCGGTGGTACGCCCCGCCGTGTACCTAGACGCAGAAGAAGAAGTGCACCTGGGCGAGGTGCACCTTTTCGTAGGCCGCAACTACCTGGTGTGCATCGTACAAGATAAACTGCGTAGCCCAGAACGTATGTGTGAGGTTCTGGGCGGGTTCTTCGCCGAACCCGACGCCAGTATCGCCCGGCTACTGCACCGTATCCTCGACAACACGGTAGACCGGTACATGCCGGTGCTGTCTGGGCTAGAGACCGACAGCGACGAAATAGAGGATGCGCTTTTTCACCGATGGCGGTAAAAACCGCGGTATTTCCCAGCGTATCTACGGGCTGCTGAACCAGGTGATTGATTTTCAGCGAGCCTGCAAACCCCTGGACTCCATGCTGGTGCGCATCGTTGAAGACCTGCGCATCGGTGCCCCTAGACGCCTCCCGCGCCCAGGCGCTACGCCTCGGCGGGTTGAGGATGAAAAGCGTTGAGTTGCAGCGCCAGTTCCGGATGTGCACGATCGTGTGATGCAGATCAGGGACCGGCTAGAGGATTTACGCACGTCGTTGCAGAACGCTTTGACGGTGCACGATACGCCGGTGGCGCAGCAGCAGAACGAAGACATGAAACGTATTTCGGCAGGTGCAGCGATTCTGGTGGTGCCCACTATTATTGGTTCCATTTACGGCATGAATTTTTGAGTACTGCCCGAGCTCAAATGGGAGTATGGGTACCCCTGCGTCACTCCTGTTGATGGTGCTTGCCTGTGTGGGGGTGTACTTCTTCTTTAGAGGCGTGGCTGGTTCTAGACGGTGTGTGGTGTACCCTGCTCGGCTAAACAGGAGAAGCCGCAACCGCAAACAGAACCTTCGGTGACAATAGGAAATAGGCGTTCCTTAGGCTGCTTCCGCATAATCCTGGCGAATCCGACGCAGCAAATCGCGACGCTGCCGCTTTAAAACTTAGTGACCGCGCTCTTAGGGGATGCGAGCCAGTGAAAATCTGCTTCGCTGGCGCTTAGGCCAAGCATCGCAACATCCAGCATCCCCAGCGCAAACAGCAGGGTTCTGCCGGTGCACCTCAAACATGCCGCGGGTGCGGCGCGACTCGCCCGCAATCAGATACCCGTCAATCTGCAGCACCTCCTTCGCCCAATGCTCATACTCAGCGGCGAGTGCCCGCCGGGACGGCAGCACACCTTCGTCACAGCAAGCTTAGTGCCCATTACCCGCTCAATGCGCACCGCAACCTCAAGGCCCCGCTCATTCGGTGCCGGGAACCGCAGAATCAGGGCGTTGCGGGCGGCCTGGCGCATATCGGCGAGGGTCTCAGTAAACGAACCGAGCGCAGGGTGGGCGTGCATGCTCATTACCCGGTCATACACGTGAGAAGGGCGAGCCACATTAAAACGCGCGCCCGGCGGTAATAACCTCCGCAATGGTGCGCCCAATAGCATCAATATTGTAGACGTTGGTGGTGAGAACGGTGCCCGCGTTCATGAGGAACTGCAAATCGGCATTAACAACCTCGTCGGCGAGGCACAGAGTCTTCTTCTCTACCATGGCGGTGATTTCCTTCCGGGAGCTTTATCTGATGCTCTTTACGCTACAGTCGCCCCTCGACGGTTTAAGAAGATTTTTCGGTGCGGTGCCCCCAGAAATAAAATTTTTGAGTATTTTTAGCCCATCATTTTCCGGCCGCGGAGGGTGTGTAAACTACCGCACTTTACGCAGAAGCCACAGCATGTACGCCCCACTCGACCGCCCCGGTAGGCCAGTCCCCACTGGGATCTGAAACGGCGCCAACACCCGCATCGCAGCATAATCGGCAACCACCAGAATGACCGCGCCCAGCAACGCAGAATGCCACATCGCCGACTCCAGAAAAAGGCGCACGGCACCGCAAAATGTGTTCTGATGGTTGTAGCACTGAACCAACCACCCGGAGGAACATATGAATACCACCGAGCAGAATGCAGCTAAAAACACCGAAGCGCAGGTGCGTCGAGTCCCTCGACGTTATGAATCAGGGAAAACTCAAGCAGGCTATCAGGATTACGGCAACTTCCCATCGCAGCAGCCGCTGCCGAAGACCGCCTCCAAGTTCGGGGAGTGCCGTACCTGCCTGTGGGAGAATCCGCGCCGACGAAATGCATCCGGCCAGCCCTTGGGCATGATCGCGCAGATTAACTCGTGCGCAGCTGCCGCAGAAATAATATTTACCCGAAGAGCGGTATGCTTCAATTTTTGGATTGACCCTCACGACACCGTGTGGGGGTATGACTATAACAAGCCTGCGGTTCAAGAGAACTGGCGGGTGATCTACTATGAGAGCGTGGGTGAGCTGAACCCGGATGCGCCGCTGCCGGTGATTGACTGGGACACGATTGGCTGGCCTATCGAACCGGAGAGCGTGGAATTTGCGCTCTCGTTCAGCCTAGTCGAGCAGGGAGTTACCGGTACTGCGCACTACTACTATCCCTGATTTTGCACGAGTGTGGGATGAGCTGTACCCGAGGATAAACTGCCCACGGGAGACGACGAGCAGGAGGATCCAAACGGATGCACACTGTTGAGGAGCTTACTCCCGTATGAGCAGAGTGATGAGTACTCCCGGATCGGCGGCTACCCCTACTTTATTCAGAATGACCCGCGGGATTTCGACGAGAACCTGCAGGGGCACACAGTGAACCTGCTAACCATTGTCTCCGAGGCGGACTGGGAGTCAGAGGAAGAAACCCCGGAACTCTCTGGTGATGCGGGCTCCACGAACTGGCTGATAACGCCCGAACAGCTGGCAGCGCGCGACTTCTCAAATGTGATCTTTTGAGTGGTCATGCGGTTAGAAATGAGAAACCCCCGCTGAATGTTATGTGGTGTCCCATAGCGCTGTTCTGAACAGGCGGTAGCTTCTCAAACATGCGGTTTGGGGACGCTTCTAGCTGTTGTCACTCTTCATAATGTCACCGAGGGTTTTGCCGTTTTTGTCTTTCCACATGTCCAAGCCGTTAGCGGAACGCCCGAGTACAAATGTAGCGGCTGTTGATGGGGCTGGAAAAAGAATATCCTCAGTGGTCTTCCCGGAAAACTATTTTATAAGCATTTTTCGAGCTCTTCCCTGTTTTTGAGCAACGAAGGAGGGAACGATTTTCTTTGGGGGCAATTAATTTACTACCTGTATGCAAAAACAAAGCCTTCATCATTGCGCTGTCCGTAGGCAATAGTTGCTCCCCTAACTGTATATGTAGACTCTGTAGCCTCCGGATCATTTTGTGGTTTTTGTTTCTGTTGAGATTCGGGCAGCATTGGCTCAAACATGCGGTAACCCATAGAGCCAACAACGAGACGCACGTACTCAATAAACTCATCGAGTTCTGCCTTCTTCTTCTGTCACATTCCCATGAGAAGGCACCTGATTATTTTTCAAGGGAATATCGGCCGGACTTCAGAGCCAAGTCATAGAATGAACGTTCTAGATACGTGATGTCAGTAGCGCCAAAAGAATTGTTGGATGTTAACACGAGGATTGCTCTGTTCCAGAACTCTTTAGACCTTTCATGTTCTTCGATCCTTCCGAGGAGTCCCTTACCATTTTCGCGTTCCCCAGCTTGACCGATATAAATAATATCTTGGTTATTTTCTTCACTTTTACCGAGAAGAAAATAAACTCCAGTGGAGTGTAACTCTTTGCGTTCACGCTTACTCTGTTCTAAATGTGTGCGGGGAAGGCTATAGACAAGCCCCGTCCAGTTCGTCAGGCTCGCTTTGATCCGCCCCCGTTGCGTCACCATCCATAAGAAACAGCTGAATTGTTTTTTGCATAGGCTCAGTCTACTGCGCCACCGGCGGTTTGGTTCCGCCCCGCCTGCTGGAGACGACCAGGGCGATGACGAGTGAGGCGGGTGCGGTGGCGGGGCGGGTGTACTGTGCATAGGTTTGGTGGGGTAGAGAGAGTATTTATGATGTGCATCATAGCATGGTGGTGGGTAAGGGGATGAGAGGCAAGCCCGCTGGTTCTGGCTGAAGACGGCTTGTTTTTCATGTTTTTAGCGGGGCAACTGGTGCCGTTGTGCGTAGGCGTGGTTCGCGTGTTCGCGGTGTTTGAGGGTATGCAGTGTTGCGGCGCTTGGTGCTTGCGGCGTGTGTGCCCGTGTTTGGATTAGACTTGAATCATGCGTATTAAGATTCTTGACCACCCGCTGGTGGCGCATAAAATCAGTGTGCTTCAGTGATAAAAATACTCCTTCGCCTACGTTCCGTCAGCTTGTTGATGAGCTCAGGACCCTGCTTGCTTATGAGGCAACCCGTGAGATCCGGGTGGAGCAGCGGGAGATTGAGACCCCGGTGGCCCGCACCGTGGGCACCATGATTGCCAGCCCTAAGCCGCTGGTGGTGCCGATTCTGCGTGCCGGGTTGGGGATGCTGGAGGGTATGACTCGCCTGGTTCCGACCGCTGAGGTTGGGTTTTTGGGTATGGCACGTAACGAGCAGACCTGGATATTGTGACCTATGCTGAGCGTCTTCGGAGGACTTGACCGGTCGGCAGGTGTATCTGTTGGATCCCTATGTTGGCTACCGGCGGCACTCTGATAGCTTATTAAATTCTGCGCCAACGCGGTGCTGAGTCTATTACGTGTGTGTGTCTCATTGCTGCGCCTGAGGGTATTGCGGCCCTTGAGAAGGGCGTTGAGGGGTTGCGCAATGTTGACTTGTTCTTGGCGGCGCGGGATGAGCGGCTGAATGAGAAGGCGTATATTGTGCCCGGTTTGGGTGATGCGGGCGACCGCCTGTATGGGCTGGCGGAGTAGCTCATAACTTTTGGTGCGCGGTTGCATAACGCCTTCACCGGTGTCGTGAAGGTCTCAGGCGCGTGCGCGCTGTGGCGCGGGGCTCGGCGGTTGTGGAGCCCGCGCTGACGGTGTCTTGGCGGGGCAGCTGGTGGGGATTTGTGTCTCAGGTTGGCGGGTGTAAAAATTTTTGCATGCTGGAAAGTGTTTCAACGGTGCCGTTGGGAACTTCCCTTACATGCGATATAGTGCATAATAATCCGTAAATATATTGAATATTTAGGAACCAAGTGAATACTCATGCTAGATTTGGTGGTATGGGCTGCTTGCTTCCCCGTCCATAGCCCTCATCGTCATGAGGGTGATGTAGCTATAGAGGATACCTCCATCGTTCTGAACCCGCTTGATTTATGCTGACAAATAAGAGAAAGATCAAATGTACGGTGGGTATCGCTGAGCCCATTCGCGGCTCGGCAGTGCAGGCGGGAATCCGACGTGACATAACGGGCGCCCGTACATCAGCCCCTACGCTTCGAACTGCGAGAGAAGGATGCATATGTCAGGTGCAGTACCAGGGCACGTTCACATTTCCCAGCGTGGACGCGCCGCTAAGCGCCAGGCTCCCCAGCCCAGTCGCCCGCAGGCGCCTGCGGCTACCTGCGACCCATGACTTTCACTGCTAATGACCACTCACCCTGAGGGCGGCGGCGCACGAGAATGAGGCGCGCGGGTTCGTGCTGTATGTGGGCCTTTAATGAGGAGCTTTGCGGCAGCCAACGGAACCTCCCTAGTGCGTATCGTGCAGGATTTGCGCAATTACGCTCACCACCCAGCTCCGGAAGCGGAGTCTATGCGCGGTAGCGCTGGCCCCTCACCAGCGCGGAGGGGAAGCGACCTTGAGGTAGTGCGGAACGCGCTGGGGACCCCACGGCTGTCTACTATCAGCCGGATGCAAACACCCATGCTGAGGCTGAGTCGCAGCCACGCACACCAATGGCGTGCTGATTGATCTGGCGCGACGGAGGTGTTCTTGGATGGTGAGCCGCTTATGCTCACTTTTAAAGAATTTGAGCTTGGCGCACCTGGTGGAAAACTCCTCCCGCACGGTCGGCCGTGATGAGCTGCTGGACTCGCTGTGGAGCGCCGGGGATGAGCACCCGCACGAACGCACCATTGATGTGCATATTCGGCGTCTGCGCTCAAAAGCTGGGCGCCTCCGGGTACGGTGCGTACGGTGCGTGGGCAGGGGTACCGGTTCTTTGAGCATCCAGAAGTTGTGGTGTGGGCGGCCCTCGAATATTCCATCTAACCCCCAGCGGCTGCCCGATGTGTTGAAGAGTCTCTGGCGGTGCTGCCCCGCGCTTTGTGGTTATGAGCGCGGGGCACTGTTGTGTGCAGCCTGTAAGATGAGGGTATGACTGAGATTTCTTCCCGTATGAAGCGGGATGTGAAACACCTGATTCTGATGCGCCATGCCGAGGCGGACTGGGGCTTGAACGATTTTGATCGGCCGCTGACAAAGCGCGGTCACCAGCAGGCGGCACAGGCGGGGCGTGGCTTTGCTGAACGCGGCTATATTCCCGAGCAGATCATGTCATCGGCTGCGTTGCGAACCCGCCAGACCACCACCTGGTTTCGGACGCGCTGGGTGAGAAAGGCCCCACTGCGCACCCTGGACGAGGGGCTGTATGAGGTGGGCGCATCCCGCATTATTGCGCGTATTAACGGGGTTTCGGAGAATGTTCGTTCGGTACTGGTGGTGTCGCATTTGCCGGGCATCCAGGATGCGGCGATCCAGCTGACCCACCCTGACTCTGACCAGAACGCAGCCATGGAGATGTTTTATGGTTCCCCCGTCGTCCGTGGCAGTGTTTGAGGTGCCTGGGGAGTGGGCGCTTCTGGATGGGGCGGATGCGCACCTTATTGCGTTTAAAAGTTTCTAGCCCACGCTTTTAGGGCATGGTGGCTGGGGAGCGTGTGCTTTTAGGGCTAAAAGCTGCTGTCTGGCAGGGGCAAAGTAGGGTAATGGTTATAAGTGAGCCCCGCACGTGCTGGTGCGGGGCTCAACTATTATTCACAATGCGGAGACGGGGGATTTGAAACCCCGGTCGAGTTCAACCCTCGACCCTTCATTAGCAGTGAAGTCCATTCGGCCGCTCTGGCACGTCTCCAGCGATGCACCGCAGTGCATCTCTACAAGAATATCGTTCGTTCTGGCACAGGTCAATTCCCCGGCACCTTATGCGGGTGCATAAGAAAGCGCCCAACGGTTAGGGGCTCTAAAAATACCGGCTGCCACGCTGCTTGATATGCGCCTGAGCCTCACCCACAGGGGTGACTAATAATTGCGCCGCCGAGCCTCGATATAGACATAAATCGGTGGAGAAAAGGTGAGGATACGAGGCGCTGGAAACAGCGAAACAGGTGGCGTTGAGTGATGGCCCACACGGCGCCAAAGCCTGTGTTTTATACAGACGAGTAGGTTAGACTATAGAGGTTACGCGCCGCTCGGTGAGGAATGGCCGATACGGCGGTTGTTTCGCAAACAGTCACCGAAAAGGACAGTCGATGTCACAATCCCCTTATGATCCACAGCCTGATAATGGCTCTAATTCCTATAATTCATCATCGGGGCAGGCATACCTGAATCAACAGCCCGCATATCAGCAGCCGACGTACCAGCAACCCACCTACCAGCAGCCCATGTATGCTCAGCCAATGATGGCTGTAGTCCCTAAAACCCCGCAGCAGATTGCCGGTGAGCAGGCAGCGCAGACATCCATGACTCTTGGCGTTGTCGGTCTGGTTTTGATTTTAATCTTTTTTGGTGGTCCTGTAAGCCTCATCTTAGGTATTTTTGCTGTAAAAAAGGCAGGGGAGGCCGAGCGGATGGGCGCTATGGCATCTGGCGGTCGCGTGATGGGATGGATCTGTATTGTGGTGGGGTGTCTTGAAACACTGGCAATGCTGATTCCGGTCGCGGCATTCATTATTACAATAATTTTCGCCGCGTCCTCAGCAAGCTCAAGGAGCCACTTAGATCTGGCGTATACCCTCACCCCGCTCATGTCTCTTCTCTAAGGCAAAATGTAGGTGTCTCATAGTCCCGCACCAGTGACTTTCTGACCGGAGGCCCCCTCTCGTACGATACGGAGGGAGCCTCCGGTCTTTTTGTGCTTTTCATAGGGGCCTTCGCAGCACCGGGCGTGGTCTGTGCGTTTGAGGAAAGAGAGCGGAACATGAACCGATGATGTGAGCCCATCTGGAAGTTAAAACCGAAATTTAACGCGATGCATGGGAACGGGTGGCGACGCACATAACTTTTATCTCGGGTAGAATAGGTGGTACCGAACCGATAAATATACACGTGGCCGCAGCACACGTAGGCCGCATCAACCGCATAAGGATTCAAATGTCTGAGACTATGACTCTTGCGCCCTCCGCTTCCGCTGATGAGCAGACCTTCCGGTACTCTTTCCCAGCTCGGCCCTCACACCTATTCCGTTCCCGTAGTACCCCAGATCCCCAACCCCGAGGCTGAGGCCGCTGTTAAAAAAGATCAAACTGTTTTCGACTGCAGCGCTCATTGTGGGCGTGCTGGGCCTCTTCTTCACCTGTATGTTGGGTCTCATTGGTGCCGCCGCTATTGGTGCTGGGGTCGTCGCACTCACCTTGAATAAAGGGGTATGAGAGCCGTGGCCTGGCGATCGCGGGCATCCTGCTTGGTGCGGCTGGGATCAGCATGTGGGCGTTCTCCCTATACATGTCCAGCTCGTTCTAATAGCCTGAAAAACGCCTTGAAATAAGCAAAACCCCGCGCCCCGTATTCTACGGGTTCGCGGGGTTTTAGCGTGTGCGGATGGTAAGGGATTTGAACCCTGAGACGGGGTTACCGCCTACTGGTTTTCAAGACCAGCTCCTTCGGCCGCTCGGACAACCATCCAGATGCTTTTACTATCATACCGGCTCAAAGCCGGGTGTTGATAAAAGCCACCAGCTGATTATCGCACGAGGGAAGCTTTTTCTGTAAATTGCGCCTCCCTTACATGTCCCTGCCTCAGCCCGGGTGTGAAAGACTCGGAAGCCCCCGCACAGCAGCCTGGCACCTATTGCGGTAGTGTGCAAGCATCCCGCCGAATAAGGGCTGAACTTTGTGGGTGGGGTGCCTCATGGACGGTTGGCGGGCCGGTAGAGTGGAAGCCACAACCCCGCACAAAAAGAGCAGAAGGAGCGAGCGCATGCGCGCCATGATGGAGGAAACACACGGGGCACCTGAGGTGCTGCGTGTTAGCGAACAACCCATACCCGAACCCGCCCCGGGGCAGGTGCTCATTCGGGTGCGTGCCGCCGGAGTGAATCGTGCCGATGCCCCTGCAGCGGCGGGGTATTACCCGCCTCCACCGGGGGTCAGCAGCATTTATGGGCTTGAGGCGGCGGGTACTGTTGTTGCCGTTGGTGCAGGTGTTTCCCGCAGATGGTGGGCTCGCCGGTTGCAGCGCTTTTTAGCCGGTGGCGGGTACGCCGAATACGTGGCGGTTGATGCGCGCCACATTCGGTGTTCCTGAGGGATGAGCTTTCGCCGAGGCGGCCTGCCTGCCTGAGGGTTGCCGCCACCGTCTACTCAAACCTAGTGCTCACCTGCGGCATGAGCCTTGATGCTGCCGCCCACCGCGCGTCAGGGAACCAGCGTGCTTATTCACGGGGTACGGGTGGTATTGGGTTGCACGCGGTTCAGCTGGCCAAGGCGGTTGGTGCTCGGGTGTTCGCCACTGTTGGTACCGGCGCGAAGGCTGATAGTGTGCGTGCGGCCGGGGCTGAACCGATCATCTACTCTGAGCTGTCATTCCGTGAGGTTATCGCCGAAAAGACCAGCGGGGTCGGGGTGAACTATATTCTGGATGTGGTGGGCGGGGCGTATCTGGACGATAACCTGCACTCTCTCGCCACTGGGGGACACCTGGCAATTATCGGCCTGCAGGGCGGGGCGAAAGCCCAAGCGAACCTGGGGCTCATGCTCACTCGCCGTCTCCGGTGCACGCCACCTCCCTCCGAACGCGCAGCGCCGACGAGAAAGCACGCATTATGGCCGGGGTACGGCAGCAGGTACTGCCGCTGGTGGAATCCGGGGCTATTCGCGCAAACCCTAGACCGCACCTTCGCACTGGAACAGGCTGCTCGGGCCCACACCTACTTCGATTCGGGGAGCACCGGGGAAGATTGTGCTCACCCTCGGCGAAGACTAGGTACTCGGGCGGGCTGGCGGCCGTCCTGCCGCAGAAACTTCTCTGTTGGGCGCAGGGCACCATAAGATTCTTCACAAAACCGGTGTGACATAGTGTCAGCAAAAACAGATTTAGGGTAACCTAAGTGTTAGCGGTTTTAAAGATGCTGCGAAAGCGAGGGATCAGTGGGTATCAAAAACTTCCTGCAGTCACGCCGCGATGACGCCGAACTTGGCCGCGGGCTCTGGAGGCGCGCCCATGACCGTTTTATCCGTGGCGTAGACCGTTTCCACCAAGTGCTTGAGCGCCTGGCCCACACCGACATGGTCGAACTGGTGGTACCCGCCGCCAACAGCCTCTCAGACCTGATTCCGCGCGTGCGCGCTATCGCCATGGAAGCACAGCGGCTGGCCCCAGCGAAAGGCACCGATGTGCCCTCATCCCCCACCGGCGTATACCCGATGTGCACCGGGCGCTCTCAAAGCGGGGAACTCGGCGGCCCTCTGTGCCGAGGCGCTCGCCATGGCACGCTGTTTCGGAGAATGCACCGCCCACTGCCTGCGGCAGGTGACCGTAGAACGCCGCGTGCAAACCGTCGTTGAACACATTCAAGAGGCCGAGCGGCTGATTGCGCGCGCCCGCGACGAACGGCATGAGTCAGTACTCGCTCGCTAGCCCCCATCAATATGAAACCCATGCCCCGGCGGAGGGAAAAAGTTCACCTGAATTTAAGGTTTCGTGTCTATTTGACAAAAACCGACCTTAAGCGGATGCCAGATACCCGCAGTGGTGGGCTGCATCACCACAAGAACACACGCAAAACCTTAAAAACCCCACAGCATCCACTGCTGCCAGCAGTGGCTAAGGTTCACCTCAGTAGGTAGGTGGGTGAGGCGAATAATACACTGAAAATCTCGAACTTCATATTCACTGGGAAAGAAAACACCATGTACGACTACCATCGCAATGAACGCGCCATGGCTCTACGACCCAGCCTCTCCCGATCCTGGCTACTGGTACGTGCTAACTCAGACGAAGCGACTATGGAAGCCGCTTTCGAAAGCGAAGCCGATTCCGTCATTTTAGACCTCGAAGACGGATGCCCAGCCGACGAAAAAGACGAAGCCCGCAAAAGGGTCGTCGAAACCTCAATACCGAAGCCCGCGCATGGGTGCGATTAACGCCATCACCACCGAACACTGGTGGAACGACGTCAAAGCCCTCAGCGGTGTCAAAGGCCTGCGCGGGGTAATGCTCGCAACCACCGAACACTCCACCGACATCGACCGCACCGCCGCCGCACTACCAACAGGAACCCCCATTATTGCTCTCATTGAGTCAGCTCTTGGGGTGCACAACGCCGTGAAAATTGCCAGCGCTATCGGCACTTTCCGCCTAGCCTTCGGGGTGGAGACTCACCGCCGCGACACCGGCGCATCCGACGACCCGATGGCCTTAGCCTACGTGCGCTCGCAGCTGGTGATCGCCTCAACCCTGGGCGGGCTGCCCGGGCCAATCGACGGGCCAACCCTCGGCAAACGCGGGGCGGAACTTGTGACCGCCTGCCAGCACGGCACCGTGCACGGCATGACCGGAAAACTCACCCTAGATGTGGGGCAGGCCGATACGATTAACCACGCCCTCTCACCCAGTGAAGATGAAATCCAGTGGGCTCATTCCCTGCTGGACGTGCCGCTGGACGGGCCCAAAAGATGGCTCATACATGCCGCGTTTCTTGCGCGCGAAAAAGGTTGCGGAACTGGCCCGAGTGTACGGGCTGTGGGGCAAACTTGAGGGCGAAAAACGCGCCTAACTATCAGGGCTTATAAACACGATGCCCCCGGAAAGAAAACTTCGCGGCCAGAAGCAGCCCTAATGTTTTTCTTCCCGGGGGCGCTCACGCTCCACGTGGAGGCGGCAGGTCAGTTGTAGGGTCTTTCCCGCCGGTGAGGGCATAAGCGCACAGGTACGAGGTGATGAGCCCCAGCACTATCGGCACCACAAGAATCGTATCGTCCTGAAAAACCGAGCGGTAGAAGAACCACAGTGCGCAGCACGGCACCAGAAGTAGGACAAAAACAAGGCCGAATCGCGAGTTTCTCTTCGGGCGCATCCGGGTCTCCTCTCACATAGTGTCTGCTCCCCATTGTACGGGGTCGCATCCCTACCGCGTTGAGACAGCGGTAATGGGCTGAATTTACTAGCAGAAGTTGGGAATGAAATACAGCACGGAGCGTGTACAACAAAGTCCCGTGCACCCCTAACCATGTGTAGGATGCGCGGGACTTTACTCGTGGAGCCCCCTGTGGGATTCGAACCCACGACCTTTTCTTTACGAGGGAAATGCTCTACCCCTGAGCTAAGGAGGCGTACTGCATGCCCGGCTCTATACCGGGCAAACACACATCGCTAATGGTAACAGAGAGAGGCGCAGATGCGCGAACCGTCACAAGAATAAGAAATCAGCCCCAATGTGTGGGAGGATAGAAATTATTACCAATAGCCCTGAAGGGAAACAGAAATGACGCAATCACCCATGACCCGCCGCACCCTTTTTCGCTCTTGGGGCACCCGCCGCGCTGGTGGCTCTTGCTGCGTGCTCTAGCGGCTCTTCCAATTCCGGGTCAAGCTCATCTGCAAGCGGTAGTTCAAGCTCTAATGCCAGCTCAAGCAGCTCAGCAAGCAGCGCTCCCTCTGGTGGTGCTTCCGGCAGTGCTAGCGCCGAGGAGAGGCAAGCGCATCTGGTTCGGCTTCAGCCTCGGGTGACTCCCGCCAAAATAACCGCCACCAAAGCTGGTGAACGTGACGATGCCGGGTACCACCTCAACACCCCCAAACAGGGCGCGCCCACCGTGACCCTGTACACCGACTACCAGTGCCCCTACTGCGCCAAGGCTGAGCCCACCTACGAGAAGGTCGCCAAAGGACCTTGAGGGCACCATGAACGTGACCGTGCGCAATATGCCATTGTCTTCCCATAAGAACGCCGTACCCGCCGCTCAGGCCGTGCAGGCAGCAGAACTTCAGGGTAAACACCTGGAGATGGCGAATAAGCTCTTTTCAAACTCAGGACAGTTGGAAAGGTATTACCGACAAACAGACTGAGCTGACGGGACTTTTTCCTCAGCTATGCTCAGGAACTTTGGGCTGGATACAGAGAAGTTCAAGACCGATCTGGTTGATCCAAAAACTCTTGAGCTGATCAAGGGCGATTTTGAGTACGGCCATAAGATCGGAGTGAAGGGCACCCCCCAATTCGTGGTGAATGATAAGCCTCTTGAGAATGTGGACTCTTCAACCTCCGCCGAGGATATGGCTAAAGAATTCAAGAAAGCCGCAGGGCTGAACTAGTCTTTCGTGATGGATGAGAGCAGCGAGCGTGCCGCGCTGGGCGTTCACTCTGAGGTGAGCGGCCAGCGCCCGCATTCGTGAGGACGGGTTCAGCGAGCACGGCTATGTGCTTTGACATCGGCGGTGCCGAACAATCCCATGTTGATGCTGCTGATGCGACCGTCGTGTTTTTACGAGTATTTGCGGCGCATCGCCAATGTGCTGGATATACTTGCCCCTGCCGCGCGAACCCGTGACGGTTCTTCACCTGGGGGCCGGGCGCTCACGCTCGCCCGCTATGTGCAGACCACGCGCCCGGGGTCTTCGCAAGTGGCCGTCGATTATGAGCCGCAGCTGATGGGGGTTTGTGGCTGAGGTGCTGCCGTTGCCCGCAGGTACCCGGTGCGAGTTCGTGGTTTCGGATGCGCGCGCCGTACTCCCCGAGATTCCCGCGCTCGGCGCTCATGCCGCGTCCGAAGGCGGTGTTTTTCGTGGGATCGACGCTATTATTCTTGATATTTTTACGGGCCTGGATGCGCCCTGAGCACCCTTGCCAACGCCGACTACTACGCCGAGCTGCGTGAGCTTCTGAGCGCTCGCGGGTACTCGCCGTGAACGTGGGCGATGATGCCGGGCTGCCCTTCTTTCAGGGGCAGGCGCGCGCCCTATTGATACGTTCGAGCAGTGTGGTGCCTGTGCGATTCTTCCATGCTGAGCGGTGAGCACGAGGGGAACCTGGTGCTGATCGCAACCGCACGCGAGCTCGACGAAGACACCGCCGATGCGCTGTTCGCGCGGGGACCGCATCCGGCGGAGGTGCTGGGTACCGAAGAACTGCGGGATTTTCTGGGGTACCTGGCCGAGCAAAGCTGCCCACGCCGTCCGCCGCAGAACCGACCCGGCACGAGCGTAGCAGCCCGCAGCCTACTCCGGCAGCGGCAGGGAGAGGTGTGCTCGGAGGCTCATTCCTCCGGTAAGAATCCGAAGTTTCGTCCGCAGGTGCAGAGCCCCCAGTCGTTTGGGTAATTCCGATACTTGCCGTGATCAGCAGGATAATCGCAACCCAGCGCATCAGGCCGGTTTCCTGACCTAACAGCGCCCACCCCGCGAGCGCCGCAATCGCCGGTTCCAGGCTGAGAAGCACGCTGAAGACCTGCTCGGGAAGGTGCCGCAGGGCTGCCAACTCGCTGCTGTACGGTACGACCGATGCCAGCAGGGAGGTCCCGATGATGAAGAGCACCAGTTGGGTGTCGTGCGTAACGCTCCAGAGCGCTACGGGGCCGGGGAAAAGCAGGGCTCCCGGGGACCACGCAGATGGCTCCCACGGACATTGCTACGGCGAGTCCGCTTGCACCGGGCACGAGTTCGCCGACCGAGGCGCTTGAGCGAATGTAGAGCGCCCAGAATGCGCCCGCAATCAGGGCGTATAGTACGCCCAGCAGGTCCGTTTCCTGCCCATGTACCGCCTCGAAGCCGAGTACCGCCATGCCTGCCGCCGCGCAGAATACCCACACCCAGGTCGCGTTTACGCCGCGTGAGGATAGAAGCCAGCACGAGCGGACCGGTAAACTCGATAGCCACCGCCAGCCCGAGCGGGATGCGCGCCAGCGCATTGTAGAAGAAGCCGTTCATGAGCCCGAGCGTGACACCAAAAATGAGCATGGCACGCCACTGGCGGGAAGACCAGCCTAAGAATCCGTCGGATGTTTTCGCGGGTACTGCCATATATGCGGTTTGTGCACCTGCCCGAGGCGCCCGCCAGCGCCCGGCAATCCAGACCGCCGCACCTACCGTGATCGCGGCGAGAAGCAGACGCAGAACTGTGACGAGCCACGGACCAAAAAGCGGAAAAAGGTGCACCGCGAAAGCCGCGCCGAATTGCAGAGAAAGGCACGAGATGATCACAAAAATGATGCCGACGGTGGGGCGCTTGTGCCTGGTGGTACCTGGGGTCATTGCTGGCTCCTCACAGCCGCTAGGGTGCACGAATCAACGCAAAGGGCGACGGTACACCGATAGTATTCGGTACCGCCGCCCACATTCTACTTGCCTGTGGCGTACATCTCAATAGATGGAATGCTGTGCGTTAGCCCTCCTCGCCGGTACGGGAATGGGTTTTTCCAGGGGCACCCTGCCGACGCGCCTTATCGGCCGCAACCTGTTCGGGAGTGGGCAGCTCAATCGCACCAGTCATCTGCGCTATACCGGCACCAATATTATCCACAGCACCCGGCAGGTACGGTTCGATCGACTCACGTTTACCCGCTGCAAGAGCCGCACGCTCAGCCCTAGCATGTGACAGGGTGATGCCGATACTCGCCGAAATCAGCAGGGCAATCGCCGCCCACCGTATCAACCCCGTATTCTCGGCCAGCATAAAAATACCCACAATAGCGGCGAACGCTGGCTCCAGCGAAAGCACCACACTGTACACATTCGACGGGAGCATACGCAGCGCCGAAACCTCACCAAGCGCTGGCAGAGCCGACGCAAGCAGGCCCATCACAAACCCCAAGCCCAGAAGCGCCGGGTCGGTGATAGCCTTCTCAAGATGGTTGCCGGTGATGAAAAACGGGAACGGCAGCACCAGCAGGGTAGAGACATATTGCCCATCACCATACCGCCCATGCCAGGGGATACTCGCCCCCACATTTTCCGTTGCCAAAATATAGGCGGCACGTGAAATAGCGGTCAGCACCGCAAAGAACACGCCAGCCAGCGCAAAATCCTCGGGGTTGGCCTGCGAGTCGGCGGTCAGCACCGCCATGCCCGTGAACGAAAGTGCCACCCACACCAAATCCAGTTTGCGGCGTGAGAGCACAGTCGCCAGCACCAGCGGGCCCATGAACTCAATAGCGACCGCAATTGCCAGCGGCACCTGCTGGATAGCCACATAGAAAAAAACGCGTTAGCACCAAATAAGGCCACGCCAAGAACCGCCACGGCTATCCACTGCGGGCGCGTCCATTGACGAACTTGCGGGCGGAAAAACACGTACAGCAGTAGTGAAGACGTAATCAGGCGCAGGGTGACCACACCCCATGCGCCCAAATCACCCATCATGGTTTTAGCCAGCGCCGAACCGAACTGCATTGAAATAATGGCACCAATGGCATACGCCATGCCCAAACCCCTGCGTCGCCAGGGGAGAACGCGCTGGTGCTGAAGCCGAAGCGGGAGCAGACATATAGGTTCCTTTACGTTCAGAAAAACCGCGGCCGGTGCGCCCCAGCCGCGGGGTGTGGGATGCTCAACTGCGGGCATCACCCTGTGTGCGTCATGTAATCCAGCTCAATTCTACGCGCTAACGGGCTGCAGGTGTACTAATGACCGTAAACCAGTGGCGCTGGCGTGGCGTCCCCGAAAAACACGGGTGCGCACCGGTAAACCTCGGGTTTACGGGTTCGCCATGCGCACCCCACATCAAACACTCAGCCAAACATGCTTTACTGGTGAACATGCTAGACGCTAAAAAGTCACTTTTTGACAATGACGGCAACCCCGTCCCGCGCTCACCAACGCGCTCGATACTGTGCTACGCCTACAGCGCCCCTCGCGCTGTCCATGGTGAAGAAACTCCGTGCCGCGCACCCGCACGAAACCCCCGAACAGATACTGCGCCGCCTCGACAGGCAGTACCTGCGGGATGTGACCGCAATCGGCGGGGTGACCGGCGCCTCCGCGTTCGTGCCCGAATCGGCACCGTCACCTCAATGGGGCTTTCAGCGCTCGCGGTGGGCGGATACCTGGAAAGGACCGCCCTGTACGCGCAGGCAGTTGCCGAGCTGCACGGTGTGCACGTGAAAGACCCCGACCTGGCCCGCTCAATGGTTATGGCGATTATGCTCGGTGAGGAAGGCTCACAGCTGATGAACACCGTGCTGCTGCAGACCGGCAAAGCCACCGGTGTCTCGGGCCGCTGGGGGATGCTGCTGGGCGGTAAATCCTCCGGCAAAATGTTCGGCGTAGAGCGGGCAATCCGCAATATGTTCATTAAACGGTTCCTGACCCGCCAAACCGGCGCGTTCTTAGGCCGCGCCCTGCCGTTCGGGGTGGGTGCTGTGGTTGGTGGCGGCGCGAACTACGGCCTTGGTAAAGACGTCGTGAAGAACACTCGGGAAGCATTCGGTGACGCCCGCCGTTCTTCCCCAGAGCTCATGGTCGAACCGCGCGCCCCCAAATTTGATGACGCAAATGGGGGTAAAGGCCCCTCGAAGGCACGGCGGGCGCTGACCGGCCGGTTCAAACGCAACAAGGTCGACACCAAAAACCACGATGTGCACTCGCACGGGCTGCAGAACCCCGGCGCGCAGCATCGCAAGACGATGGGGGACTAGAAGAAACTAGCCTCTCGCCTCTGCCCGCCGGTATTTCGCGGGTAAGAGTGCCCGTTTTGCCGCGGTTTTCATGAGATATATACGGGAGAGTGTTAGATTAGCGGGGTGCTAATCTAACAGTTTTCCGTCAAAGTGCGAAAAGTTGTTAGATTATAGACTCCTTAATCTAACAACTTTTTGTGTTGAGGTGGAAAACTGGCGAATAATGGGTGTTCTATAGCCCCTGCCGGAACCGTAAAAAGGCTCTTTATTCACATAAAGCATTGGAAAAACCGCTTTATTGGAATAAAGAGCCTTTTAGAACGTAGAGAGCGGGCGAAAGGAGCCGAAGGAATTTAGCTCTGGGCATCCTTCGCGTGATCCACCAGCTGCGCGGCGATGCCGTTGTACGTATGCGGGGTCAAGTTTCGACAGCCGCTCCTGCGCCTCGGCCGACAGTCCCAGGGTGCCCACAAATTCTTTGAGGCGCACCGCATCCACCCGATGACCGCGTGTAAGCTCCTTCAGGCGCTCATAGGGGTTCTCCATGCCGGGGGTGCCCGCGATTGCTCTCGCGCGCATGACCATCTGAATGGCCTCCGCCAGAACCTCCCAGTAGACTCCAGATCGGCGGCAACAACGTCGGCGGCAATATCGAGCGCTGCAGACCCTTAATCACATTGGAAATCGCCAGCACCGAATGCCCAAACGCCACGCCAATATTGCGCTGTGCCGAAGAATCGGTCAAATCACGCTGCCAACGCGAAGTCACCAGCGTGGATGCCAGCGAATCGAAGACCGCGTTTGAGAGTTCAAGATTAGCTTCCGCATTCTCGAAAGCGGATCGGGTTCTACCTATGCGGCATCGTCGAAGAACCCGTTGCGCCAGCCACCGGAATCTGGCGGAAGAAACCAATCGAAATATAGCTCCACACATCGGTGCACAGATTATGCAGCACACGGTTGAAATGCGCCACATCAGAGTACAGCTCCGCCTGCCAGTCATGCGATTCGATCTGCGTGGTCAGCGGGTTCCAGCTAAGCCCCAAATGCTCCACGAAACCCCGCGAAATAGCCTGCCAGTCAGCCCCGGAACCGAGGGCGTAATGCGCCGCATAGGTGCCCGTCGCGCCGTTAATCTTGCCCAAAAATTCGGTAGCGGCAACATGGGGAAATCTGGCGTTTCAAACGGTATGCCAGCACAGCCATTTCCTTGCCCAGCGTGGTGGGGGTCGCGGGTTGGCCGTGCGTGCGCGAGAGCATCGGAACATCCCTGCCGGTCTCGGCAAGATCCAGCAAAACCTGCACCAGATCGCGGGCGGCAGGAAGCCATACGTTCTCGACCGCGTCCTTAATACCCAGGGCATAGGAGAGGTTATTAATGTCTTCGGAGGTGCACCCAAAATGCACGAGGGGAACCAGATGCTCCAGCCCCATCGCTTCGAGGCGGCGACCGATATAGTACTCGACGGCTTTCACATCGTGAACAGTGACCGCCTCAATCTCGGCGAGTTCGGTGACGGAATCGGCGTTGAACTCGGTCACGATAGCACGCAAACCGGACTTCTGCTCATCGGTGAGCGGCGTGAGCCCGGGAAGAACGGCATGTTCGCATAAGTATATGAACCATTCGACTTCCACGTGAATGCGGTCGCGGTTCAGTGCGGCTTCGGAGAGATAGTTCGTTAACGGCGCGGTCACGGGGGCGTAACGCCCATCGAGAGGGCCGAGCGCAAGATTACTGGCGGAAGGTCGGTACGCCCGGAGGGCAGGGTGTTTTCGAGGTGAGACATGCTTTATTCTGACACGCGGTGCTGGGATGCAGCGTGTTTGGGCGAGACAGAATCTTTCCGTTGCTCCGCCAAATAGTTAGCAAGACAACGCGTAGAGCGGTGGGTGAGGTACCTTCCGGAACTGGTATCGGTAGAAGTCAAAACGGCCATAAAAGTGCATTTTTCGTAATATTTGTTCATATTAGGTGTGTATAGAAGTCCCGGTAAGTCGGAAAATCCTGTGGAAAACTTATTGTGGTGACCCTGCCATCTACTTATCCACAAGAAACTCTAAATTTTGCAAAAATATATCAAAAAGTATCATATGGTGTTTTTTAAAGATTTGAGCGTAGCACTAAGGAGAGTACCGTGGCACCACCAACAGTAGCCCCTGCCCCGCCCTCGTCACCAGCGCCCGCACCACCAAACCCCACTGACATTCTGCGGGCCGCAGGCGACATGGATTCGGCGCCAAAAGCCGCCAAAGATATTGCGGCGAGGGCTCAGCGCTGGTGCGCAACTAATCCGGCAGAAAGGGAAGGAATACCGTGACGAGCTCATGAAACACGCCGGAACCCTCGACGAACTCTGCAACCGCACCAACGCTATGCGCAACGAATCCTGGAAATCAGAATCCGGGCAGAAATACCGAGAACAGCTGGAAAACCGCCGGAAAGACGCCGAACATTCCCGCGACGAACTGCGCACTGCCGCCCGAAGCACTGCAAGCTGGTGAGGAAATCGCGCAGAACCTCAGAGGCACAAAGCGCGGCCATTAACAATGCGGCAAACCAGGTGGACTCCATACTGCATTCACTCGCCCACGGGGCGGCAGATGCAGCCGATAAGATAAGGCGACATTATTAAAAATCGGGTATCGGTGGCGCCCAGGATACGCTTAACGCCCCTCGCAGATAGCGGCAGCAAAATGCTACAGGGCCTCGGCTCGCTCATGCCGCACTAAAAACACGAAACACGTAGGAGAAAATCATGGGTAACCGCACCATAGACGTTGAACTTGAAGAGCTGCCGCGCATCGCCGAAGGGCTTGCGCATATTGGGTACGACTGCGGGGCAATGGTGATGCCGGTTGGGGCCGCAGGGACCGGTATCCTTGCGCACCTGGCAATGAGTGCACACGGCCGCTCCGCCGCGGCCCGCGCTACAGGAACCTCCGCGAAACTTGCCGCGTACTCAGGTACATATGCAACCATGGCTGGGAAAGTACTTGGGGCGTACGGAGGCTATTGGACGGCAGACGAAATGGCCAAAGCAGGAATCATGATCCGTGATGGTGCGGAAGCAGTAAAGTTCGGCGTACGGGCATTCTATGGCAAAGAACTTTTCTCCTTTGAACGTGTTAAAACTATTGACCCTAACTCCGCTGACGCCCCTAAACCTGACAACAATAAGAAAACACCAACGTCTGCTCACGATGCCTCCATGTATATTAACAAGACGGGCAGTGAAGCCGACGAAGTGGACAATACACACCAGGGCAAACAATACGCCGACCGGGGAGCCATCACTGTTATCCCCTACCGGGATAAAAATACGGGACAGAAACGGTACATGGTTGTCATACCCGGAACCGACTCCAATAACCGCAATGGCGACCCCCACTCGTGGGATAATGCGATTCGCGAAAGCGGAGGTAAAGACGGGGAACTGACCCCCCAACAGAAAATGATAGACCAAGCCCTGAAAGACGCAGGTGCCGAGCCCGGCTCCGAGGTTTTCCTCATGGGCCACAGCCAAGGCGGTATGATCGCCTACAACACCGCCAACAGCACAGAATTCGCCAAAAAATACAATGTTAAAGGCGTCTATACGGAGGGGTCGCCGCTAAGCGGCCTGCCAGCAAAACGACGCGACTTCAGTGTCGCTTACGTGGAAGGTAAAGAGCCTGTACCAGATTCCTTGGGGCCCGCGGAAGAAAGGGAAAAGGGTGGACGCCGGATGAGCGTGACACCGTCATTAACACTCTAACTCGGGTATGGATGGGCATGCCGCCGTGGAGTACGAGAAGGCGCTGAACAGACAACCCGAAAAGGGCATAAAGACCTTAAACAGCTTAAAGATTTCTTCAGCAACGGGGACTACGAAGCACAGCAGATCAGCGTGTACTCTGCCTCGACAATGCCCGATGGCACATCAGACCTGGCAAACAGCTGGATGCAAATGGGCACGATATGGCGAAGCCTTTATCACATCTAGGCCGAGGCGCTAACGCTCATCTTCACTCAAGCGAGCGCAGATTTTGCCAGGGAGAGAGGCTTCCAGATATTCTAGACCCTCGGTATCGTGACCAGGAAGCTGGGGAGTCTTCTGCCTCCACACCGAATATGAGGAGCGACAGCCTTGTAGAGCGATACCAGGATGCGATAACTTTGAGGCCACCGCAGCCGTCACAGAGCTTCGCGGAAAGCTCCCAAAGGGCTACGCCTTCCGCCCTCGCAGGGCCAGCTCTGTCAGGCTCAGGTGCCGCAGGATCCTCAGAGGGTCGCTGTCTGGCTGCAGCGCGAGTCAAACGTTTGAGGGGGTAGGCCGTCAGCTGGCGGAGAACTCGGGATCGCCCCTCCGGGGACGCTAATTCGGCGGGGCGGAGCTTCATGGACCAGCTTGATAGTGCTGATGTTTCAGACGAGCCGCACGTTATGCCCTACAACCCGGACACTGCCCCTGCCGAGCCGCACGTTATGCCGTATGACCCCGCCACCGATAACGTGGGTGCCGCCACTATGCCGTACAAGCCTGATACTAAGCTCCCGGACCCGCCAACTCCTGAACCGGTGCAGGCACCCGAACCGACTCAGTTCCCCAGCCGGTGCAGGCACCGAACCAGCCCCTGGCTCCGCAGCCAGTGCAGACCCCTGAACCGGTGGCGGCAGCTCCGCAGGGCGGGTATACGCCCCGCAAGTTGAGCCGCCCGCCACCACCGTGCCTCCTGCGGCGCAACCGGTTGCCCAACCCGCCGGTGAGGCTGTCACCGGGGCGCCAGCCGGAGAGTTCACCCGCCCACGGTGGAACCGGAATACACGCCCATGCCCCTACAACCCCGCCACCGATAACGTGGGAGCCTCCAACATGCCGTACAACCCGGCCGATACCTCGGTGCAAGAACCGCTGCAGATGCCCACCCGGGTGGAACCCAACAACGGGTACACGCCCCCGCAGGTATCCATCGCCGAGCAGATCGCATCCGCAGCTCTTTGGCGGCGCTGACGACATGATGGCTGGCGACCCTAGAGACAGCCACGTGGGAAGAACCGACCCAGGACCCGCCGTACATGCCCTATGACCCCGCCACCGACAGCGGGGAGTAGCCAACCTGCCGTACAACCCGAACACAGACAATGGCGGGCCTATCTTCCTCCAAAACGCAGCAGCCCCCGAACTGGCAGGGGCGGCAGCCTAAGACAGGCATCCCATCGGGGCGCGAACAGAACCAGTACTGTGAGCGCCCCGGCGGGCAACCCCACACCACAGCCGTGATGTGTGGCACTATACTGAGACTATGAGCGAACACAGCAACACCCCCGAAACACCCGCCATCCAGCCGCGCCACGTCTTCTCGTCTCTGCCCAAATATGCTGCTGGTAAACCTCCCACACCCGTAGAGGGGCTGAAACAGTACAAGCTCTCCTCCAATGAAAACCCTCACGGGCCCATACCTGAGGTGGCACGCATTCTCGCCGAATTCGACGCCACCCACCGCTACCCGGATCCGCTTCCACCAAGCTGCGTACCGCCCTCGCCCACCGCCTGGGGGTGGACGCCCACAATATTGTGACCGGCGCGGGAAGCCTGGGGGCACTCAACCAAATCCTCAAAGCTTTTCGCTGGGGCCAGCCTCGACGGCACCCAAGACGAAGTGATCTACGCCTGGCGGTCCTTCGAAGCCTACCCCATTCTGGTGGGGCTGCTGGGCGCCAAAAGCGTGCAAATCCCTCAACCCTGCCCAATGGGGCGCACGATTTGAACGCCATGGCGCAGGCTGTTACCGACAGAACCCGTGTGATCCTGGTGTGCACCCCTGAATAACCCCACCGGGCCAGCCGTCACCGAGGCACAGATGCGCGAATTTCTCACCAAAATCCCTCGAGAACGTGGTGGTCGTCATTGATGAGGCATACTACGAATTCTGCACCGCATCCACCGTGCCCGCCGGGCAAAACGCCCCGTGAACGGGTTGAACCTGCTCAACGACCACCCTGAACGTGATCGTAGCTGCGCACCTTCTCCAAAGCGCAGGGGCTCGCCCGGGCTGCGCGTGGTTACCTGTCTCCCACCCGCAGCTGACCCAGTACCTGCGGGTTGCAGCCACCCCTGTTCGCCGTGACCGCGCTCGCCGAAGCTGCAGCCGTGGCCTCTATTGAACATGACGAGGCGATAATGGATGGGGTGCGGCATATCGTTGCTGAACGTGAACGTGTGGTTGCCCGGCTGCACGAGCTGGGGTACAACATCCCGCAAACCTACGCCAACTTTGTGTGGCTGCCGCTGGGGGAGCACACCGAGGCTTTTCAACAAGCTTGCCGCCTCCCAGGCCCTCTCGGTGCGTGCTTTTGATGGGGAAGGGTGCGGGTGAGCATCGGCGAAGATGAGGCAAATGACCGTTTTCATCGGCATCTGTGAACAGTTTCCCCACAGAGTCTAGACCCTGCAGCGCTGCGCCTATGCACCAAGAGGGTGGGAAAACCTCAGCTCAGGGGCCTTTGGGGCGACAGTGCTCGTAGAATCACTCTCTACACAGCGCCGACGCAGCACCATTTCTCAACCTAGGCGGTGCTGCTTGAAAAACCAAAATCACGCTGACTGAGCCTCATTTATGCTGGAAGAATAACCTTGAGAAACGCTACATCGCGCTGATGTTTCCTGTGAAGAGGAGTAAAAATAAGAGGAAATATGCCCAAGCCTTTCCGCCCCGCGCGCCGAAACTCTCTGCGCACGCCCGGCGTGAAGGGCAGCTCGTATCTGCGTGGAGGATTGATGCACGAGAACGAAAAATATCCGGGAGTACCCGAACGCATCCAGCTGATGGATGAGAACGGCAAGGTACACGAGAACCCCACCTTCAGTTCTGTGTGCACGATGTAGACGCAGAACAGCTTCGCGAAGCCTACCGCCTGATGTACATTACCCGCCGCATTGACGACGAAGGAACGGCACTTCAGAGGCAAGGGCAAATGGCTCTATGGGCGCCCAGTCGCGGGCAGGAAGCGGCGCAGGTCGGCTCCGCACTGGCATTCGCCCCCAACGACTATATTTTTCCCTCCTACCGTGAACACGCGGTCGCTTTTCGCCCGCGGCGTAGATTTCCGCGAACTCATCACGGTTTTTCCGCGGTTCTCCACACCCACGGGTGGGACCCTAAAAACATAACTTCCATGTTTACACCAGTGCTTGCCGCACAGGTGCCGCACGCGGTCGGCTACGCTATGGGCCTGAACTTTGATGCCGATATTGCGGCGGAAACCGGCAGCTGCAGACAGGCCAAGGGCAGGCCACCAACCCCGATAACGACACCGTGAAACCCGCCGTCGGCGTCTACTTCGGCGACGGTTCCTCCACCGAAGGCGAAGTCCACGAGGCCATGGTCTTTGCCGCATCCTACGATGCTCCCGTACTCTTCTTCGTGCAAAACAACCGCTGGGCTATTTCGGTACCCTTCGACGTGCAGTCGCGTGTGCCCATCTCAACCCGCGCCCAAGGCTACGGCTTTGAAGGGCTGCGCGTTGACGGCAACGATGTGCTCGGCACCCTTGCCGTCACCCGCTACGCGCTCGATAAAATCCGCCGCGGCGAAGGCCCCGTGCTGATCGAGGCGGAAACATACCGCCTGGGCCCGCATACCACCGCCGACGACCCCACCAAATACCGTGACGACGAAGAACTCCAGCAGCGTCTGAACGCAGACCCGCTGATTCGCCTGGAAAAATATCTGCGCGAGAACGGGCACGCAGATGACTCCTTCTTCGAAAAACTCGCCGAGGAAGCACAAGAACTCGCCAACGGGGTACGCGAGGCGGCGGTTGCCTCCGAACCCTATGAATTCGACCGATTCTTCGACCGCGCCTACGCCGAAGAACACCTTCAGGTAGAAGAAGAACGCGAGTTCTACCGCAACTACGTCGCAGGTTTCGAGGAGGACTAAGAATGAGCGAGCAGAATGCACAGGTTGAGCGCTTGACCCTGGCGAAAGCGATCACTCGCGGCCTCGACGATGCGATGGCAGATAACCGTAAAGTCGTGCTGATCGGCGAAGATATCGGCAAACTCGGCGGCGTATACCGCGTAACCGAAGGGTTACTGGCGAAGCACGGGCAGAAACGCGTAATGGACTCTCCCTCGGAGAGGCCGGTATTAGGGCACCTCCATCGGCATGGCGATGCGCGGCTATCGGCCCGTAGCCGAGATTCAGTTCGACGGGTTCGTCTTCCCCGCCTACAGCCAGATCACCACCCAGCTCGCCAAAATCCACAACCGCAGCGACAAAAAATACGTTGTTCCGGTTACGATACGTATTCCCTACGGCGGCGTGATCGGGGCGGTCGAGCATCACTCGAATCGCCCGAGGCGCTGTTCGCGCACACCGCCGGGCTGCGTGTCGTAACACCGTCCTCACCGCATGACGCCTATTGGATGACCCGCAAATCCATTGAATGCGACGACCCGGTGATTATTTTCGAGCCCAAACGCCGCTACTGGCTCAAGGGCGAGGTGAATTTTGCGGACACCGACTTTGATCCGTTCCAGGCGCAGGTGGTGCGCGAAGGCACAGACGCGACTATTGTGGCATACGGTCCGCTGGTGCCGGTAGCGCTCGCCGCCGCAGAGGCCGCCGTCGAAGATGGACGCTCGATCGAAGTCATTGACCTGCGGTCGATCTCTCCGATGGATGTACCCACCGTCGCCGCATCCGTGGTGAAGACCGGGCGCCTGATTGTTGCCCACGAAGCGCCGACTTTCGGAGGCGTGGGCGGCGAACTGGCCGCCGCGATCACCGAGCGTTGCTTCTACAGCCTGCAGGCTCCGGTGCTGCGCGTGGGCGGTTACTATATGCCGTACCCGGTACCGCGCACGGAGGACGAATACGTGCCCGATATTGACCGTATCCTGGAGGCGGTAGACCGCTCCTTTGAGTACTAGACCCACCCCGCAGCGTATTCTTTACGGGCTATATGCACTAGTGAAAGGCGTTTAATGTCCCAGATTTTTAATCTACCCGATGTGGGTGAAGGACTCACCGAAGCCGAAATTCTCGCCTGGAAAGTTGCCCCCGGCGACACCGTGCACATTAACGACGTGCTGGTAGAGATTGAGACCGCCAAGTCTGTGGTTGAGCTCCCCTCACCGTATGAAGGCACCGTGGAGCAGCTGCTCGCTGCTGAAGGTGACACGGTGGAGGTGGGCACCCCCATTATCGCCGTGGCGGGCAGCAGCGAAAGTGCTGGCTCCTCCGCCCCCACCACACCCGGCGCTAATACCGGTGCTGCCGAAACACCCGAGGTGGAAACCGGTAACCAGCCGCTCGTCGGTTCGGGCCCCAAGGCAGACTCGGTCAAGCGCCGTGCCCGTAAACGTCCCGCATCTGCCGCCCAACCGCAGCCGATGACCCCCGCCCCGCAGCAGCCTGCCCCGGTGGGGCACACACCCGCCTCCGCCGAGCCGCGTGCCGGGCTGCTGGGTGGGCTCAGTGAATGGGCGGAGCGGGCCAGTAAATTCGTGGAGAACACGCCGCTGAACTCTTCTCTGAACACTGTGCGGCAGCGTCTCACAGGGTGCCGAGGCCCCAGCACTTGAGCAGGATGCTGCCGCCCCCGTGCCGCATCGGCCTGCTCTTGCCGCCCCGCCGGTGCGCCTGGCCGCTAAGGAAATGGGGGTGGACCTGGCGAATGTGACCGCGACCGGTTCGCGGGGGCAGGTGACGAAACAGGACCTGCTGGACTATGTGGCGCACCTGAACGATGTGCAAGAAACCGGCGGCCGGTTCTGGCAGTCCCCGAGCGTACCCGGTGACCGTCTTGAACGCATCCCCGTACGGGGGGTGCGTAAGGCCACTGCGAAGGCTATGGTGTCTTCGGCGTTTAGCGCCCCGCACGTTTCGATTTTCGTGGATGTGGACGCCTCCCGCACCATGGAATTTGTGAAGCGGCTGAAGAAGTCCCGCCATTTTGAAGGGATTAAGGTGACCCCGCTGCTGGTGCTTGCCGCCGCCGTGATTTGGGCTGCCGAGCGGAACCCGCAGGTGAACGCCACCTGGACGGACAGCGAGATTCAGATTAAGCACTTCATGAACCTTGGTATTGCGGCGGCCACCCGCGCGGGACTGATGGTGCCAAACATTAAGGATGCGCAGGAGCTGTCCCTGCGTGAGCTGGCGATCGCCCTGAATAACCTGACCGCCCGTGCGCGGGAAGGGAAGACTCAGCCCGCCGAGATGGCGAACGGGACCCTGACGATTACGAACATCGGCTCGCTCGGCATTGACACGGGCACCCCGATTATTAACCCCGGTGAGGTGGCGATTATTGCTTTCGGCACGATTAAACAGAAGCCGTGGGTGGTTGATGGTGAGGTGATCCCGCGTTGGGTCACCACGCTGGGCGGTTCTTTCGATCACCGCGTGGTGGACGGCGACCTCTCGGCGCGTTTCATGGCGGATGTTGCCGCCATCCTGAGGAACCGGCCATGCTGCTGGATATTTAGCCGCAGGCCCCCGCACCCGTATGGGATGCGAAAACTGGGGTTCGTAACCGATACGGCTACGAACCCCAGTTCTATTCTAAGTTCGGCATATACGCTTATGGGAGGCGTTATTTGGGGTATTTCTCCACGCGGCGGTGGTAGATACGGCCGCACATCCCACCCAGGACAGCGCCCAGAAACGACACCCCAATGACGCTAAGAAGCGCCAGGATACCGTTGCTGATGGTGCCCGCCCCAAAGAACTGCTGGACCGCCAGCGGCGAATAGCTGCCGGGGGAGAAAGCGTGAGGCATGACGTAGGTGAAAATCGTGGCGGTCGCGCACCCGAGGATCTGCCATAGGCACACCGACACGCCCTGTTTAGCGCCCGCAAACCGTGCCATTCGTCCGGCGGTGTACCCTCCCGCGAGGTACGCCAACAGGTAGATCACCCCCACCGTGATTAAAAAGGTGAGCGCATCCGCTTCACCCTCGGAAAAGCGTTGCAGGGTTTCGGCTATGGGGTGCGTGAGTGTACCCGTGGGGAGAACCATAATGGTTTCCGCCAGCCAGGTGAAAAAGCTGAGGGCCGAGAGCGCGACCATCCACCCCATGAGCCCCGGAAACACCTGCAAACGCCCGAAGTGTTCCCGCTGCGCCTCTAGCGGAGCCATGGCAACCACGCCTTCCGGTGGCTGTTCCCCACGCCTCTAAAGGTTCCGGGGGCCCGCCGTGGGGAGCACTGCGGTTTGCGTTGTGCGGGTCTGGTGCGGGCGCAGCATCCAGGGTGGAGGGCACCCGTGGTGGGGGTATTAAGCCAGGCCAGCTCTTCGTCGCCGCTGGTAGCATCCACTCCCGGCCCCGCCGCGTTCTGCGCGGAAGAGCCGAACTGTTCAGGTGCGGGTTCATGCCCGTTAGGGAACCGGCCGCCAAGAGAGAGTGTGGGCTCATCATCGTCATACTGCGGTGCACGGGCCTGCTGGGGTGCCTCGAAATCGTCACCGAACGCCACGGTGGGCTCATGATCATATGCAAGGCCCTGAGTGTTACCGTGATCGCGTCCCTGCTGATACGGTTCAGCTGCGCGGCGGGCCTTGGCGCCGGGCCGTGCGCCCGTGGGAGAGTGCGGGTCGTTAGGGGTCACGTAACCTGGTTTCCTGTCGGTTGCTGGTGGGATGCGGTTGGTGTGTTTGGTGGGTGCCTAGTCGCTGCTGGCTGTTAGGGAGTCGTAGAACGCCTGCGCCTCAGCGATACTTTGTGCACTGTACTGGTGCGGATGCGCCGGGTGCTCATCGGGGCCAACGGTGCGCACCACGCGCGCCGGGTTGCCCACGACCACCGCATTGGCGGGCACATCTTTCGTGACTACCGACCCCGCCCCAATGACGGCGTTCTCACCGATACTCACCCCACCGAGTATGATTGCGCCGCCGCCGATCCACACGTTATCGCCCACGGTAATCGGCAGCCCGCCCTCCCACAGGTTTTTGCGGTCTTGAGGGTTCACCGGGTGGGTGGGGGTGAGGAACTGGGTGTTTGAACCAACCAGCACGCCGTCGCCGAAACGTACGGGGCCACATCTAGAATCACGGTGTTGAAATTGAAGAAGCACCCCTCGCCAATAAACGTATTCACCCCGTAGTCAAACGCCACGGAAGGACGCATGAACGACCCGGTGCCAGACGCGCCAAGGTGCTCACGGAGCACGTGCATCGCCTGGGCGTGCTCACTGCGCGCATAGTACTGTTCGAAGAGTTTGGTCGCCTCACAGATGGTGTCAGAAAGGGCATGGCATTCGGCGTCAGGCTTGTAGGGGGCGCCGGCGACCATGCGCTTAAAAACGGGGCCGTGCTCGGCTGGTTGCTGGTGGCGGCTCATTGATGTATACCCCCATAGAATAGGTACATGAAGCCGATAATGGCGGCGCCTAGGGCGATAACCACCAGCCCGGCAATGGCGAAACGTTTAGAGATTTCACGCAGCAGCTTCTTAAAATCCTCATCTGAGTAATTCTGACTCATACCGTTAAGTATCCCAGAAGATACACTGCACGCCCACCCTCTGCGGCTTGGGTGAGTCTGGGTGAACCCGGTGAACCTGCTGGCAATGATCTGCAGGGGGCTAAAGGCATGAACCTGCCGTATAGGCGCACCGGACACGAAATAAAGTTCAAGTCACCACCTTATGCGGAGACGGAACATGGGACGTTGTCTTAGCTGCTTTAGACGCAATATCACCTGTAAAGTATTTGCTAGAATTTATGTATTCTGTAAATTTTTCAAGCATAAAAATAATGAAAAGGTAAATCCATCTATGAAAAACTTCGATTTTTCGAATCAACATGCCACCATTGAGAAACTTCAAGAGCTCGGCGTTCTAGATCGCCTTAAAGCTATGTTTCGTATCCTGAAGGTAGCTGCCGACCGTAACGAGTTCACCCCCTACACTAGGAACACGACTAAAGGCTCCTTTCACTACGACCTTATTCGCTCCGTCATGTCGCGTGTGACACTCACTGGAGAATATCAGCTTGATGACGGTGTAGAACCTCATACGGAAATAGACACACTCATGGAGGGCCTCCCGCCCGAAGCTCGTAATTTTCTACCCCTTGAACCAACCCACGGTATCTACACATGGAACACATTTAAAAATGTTCCATATTGGGAAGTAGACGATTTCTGCTCTCTCATCGTTCAAAGTGCGAATCGGTTTGAAGGTGGTGTTCAAGGTATCCGCTGGGAGCGAAGCACCAAGCAGACCATAGTCGCAGAGACGCAACATCACGTAGGGGACGATGCCCTATTCTCCCCTGAAGATTTTGACCTGGCAGGTTTTGTCTCCTCCGTACCCATGCACCTGCCAGCGCTCGTGGTCGCATACAATATCTCTCCTGAGGGAGAGCTGTTAGAGGCGGTGATTGGGGTACCTGCGCCAGCCCACACCGCGTCTGATAATCCTTGGCTGTGGACATACGATATCCTGACTCATCCCGATAACAACGTGCAAAAGGCTACGCCTATTCCAGCCAGCCCTGTGCTTCAAGAGCAGATTCCAGATATCGAGCTTCAACTCAAGCGTGAGGGTACTAACGAGTAACACAATACCCACGCAGAAAGAACTATGTCTTCCTTTAACGCTATCTTTGACAAGAACCGGCTGGTTCTAGCGCGTCAGCTTGCAGGAATCCGGAAGAATGAGCTCGCGGCAAAAGCAGGCGTGAGCGCTTCTGCTATCACCACCTGGGAGTCTGGTGCTCGGAAACCCACGACGGAGAATATTGAGGCACTCGCAGATGCTTTTTCGCTTCCTCCTTCTTTTTTTGAGGTTAACGCAGAGTATCAGCACACAAACTCCCAAGGTGTTGAAACTATTAATGGTCTTGTTGCCAGCAGTGCACCGCATTTCCGGTCGCTTCGGGCAACTACGCAGCTTCAGCGCGACCAGGCAGAGGCCTATACGCACCTTGTGCATGATGTGGCAGGGGCACTCTCTCGGCATATAGATTTCCCCGAACGGCAGATACCAGATCTGCCCGCTGATCCTGAGGTGAAGAACAGCCTTATCCCTGAGCTTGCCGCGCAGCAGGTTCGTGCTGATTGGGGTCTTGGAACCGGTCCGATTCGCCACGTCATCCGTGAGCTTGAGAAACATGGTGTGGCGGTCGTTTTCGCCCCCCAACAGAGCGATGCCATTGATGCTTACTCTGTGGATACTGGCTTCCTGCCTATCGTTGTACTTCATCCCTTGAAAAACGACTATTACCGCCAGCGCTTTGATGCCGCCCACGAATTGGGACATCTGGTGATGCACGCAGACGCGGAGCCCGGCAATAAAACTATCGAGGCGCAGGCGCACGAGTTTGCGGCAGAATTCCTGATGCCCGCTGATTCTATTCGGGAAGAGCTGCCTACTCGAATGACCGGCGCCGGCTGGATGAAGCTTAAGGAACTGAAAGAATACTGGGGCGTGAGTATGCAGGCCTTGCTTTACCGTGCCAAGTCGTTGGGGCGCCTATCTGATACGTCATACCGTAACGCAATGATCACGGTGTCTAAGAATAAGTGGCGGGTGAAGGAACCTGGCGCTATTTCAACGTTGGAGCAGCCTTCGCTTTTTCCCCGTGCCCTTGAAATGGTCACTGAGAAACGGAATTATCCCTGAGCTTTTGCGTGAGAGTTCACAGGTGCCGCCGGAGTATTTCGAGGTGATTACGTCCCGAGTGCCTTATACGCAGAGGATTCTCTAGCCGCATACAACGAAAAGGGCTGGGTGCACACTGCCAGATGTGCATCCAGTCCTTTATTGCTGTCTAGTAAGTCCCTATGTCGTGTGCGAGATGCCGCAAGCGGGAGCGTTTTCTTCAGCCAGGGGAAGAGTTTAAACTGCTTCCGTTGTAAACTAACGCTTCCGGAATACGTGGTGGTAACGGGGAAGACGGTAAGATCAGAACGTCAATCGAAGAGGACGGAAGAGAAATATGGGAAAGTTCGTGCGCAGCGAGGCGACGGTTCGAGAGCTTCTTTACTACTCATATGCAAATCTGGCGATGGCTCACTACGCTGTGAAACGTGGAGACGAAAAAGTATACGAGAACAGCGTATATGATTCGTGCAAAACTTTATAAAGGGACTGCTGGAAGAAAACGATGACGATGGGGATCTTTCTTTGACGATGAAAAAGTGAAACTTCAGCAGGGCCATATATGTTCGTATTGTGGAAGCTCGGATGGAATAACTTTTGACCATCTGATTTCTCGGGCTCTCAACGGGAAAGACTCTAGCGATAACTTAGTGGTAGCTTGTCGTTCATGCAATAGTTCAAAAAGAGACAAAGACCTGTTGGTGTGGTGCCGTCAGTACGATAAGTTTCCGCCATTGATGATACTTCGGCGGTACCTCAAAATTGCTGTTCAGATATGTCATGATGCTGATGTTATGGACTGTTTTCAGAATGATGCCAGACTTGTGAATATTCCTATATCTTTTGATGACATTCCTACTAAATTCCCTGTGCCAGCGGATCTGAGGCTTTTAAAAATGTTTTTGACTTAAATATGGTGTTTGTGCGCCTGTTGGCTCTCGGTTTCTGGAGAGGTAGTTACAGCTTTATACCGTCTCAACGTGGTTGTGAGCTGAGCGAGTCTGGGTGAATCCGGTGAACCTGCTGGCAATGATCTGCCATTGCGGCCTTGCGGCTTGAGCCGGGCGGCGGCAGAGGGCACAATACAGAACATGACTGACGCACACAACCCTATAGCCACCCCGGATGTGCCCGGGCAGAACCCGCTGGCGCATCGCCCCTGGCTCAAAAATTATTCACCCGGCGTCGCCGCTGATGTTCACTTGTCTGAGGCCTCGCTGAGTCACCTGATTGACGACGCTATCCGCGAGGTTCCCCACAAGATTGCCCTCGAATTCTTCGGTGCAACTACCACCTACGCCGAACTCGGCAGCCAGATCGACCGTGCCGCCGAAGGGCTGCGCCTGGCCGGGGTGCAGGCGGGGGATCGGGTCGCCCTGATTCTGCCCAACTGCCCGCAGCATATTATTGCCTTCTACGCGATTCTGCGTCTGGGCGCGATCGTTGTGAGCACAACCCCTCTACACCGGTGCCGAACTGCGGCACATGTTCGAGGACCACGGCGCGAAGGCCGCCATCGTGTGGGATAAGATTTCCGGGCATATTACGGGCCTTCCTGACGACATCAGACCGGTGCATATTTACGCCGTGAACCTTATTAAAGCGATGCCAGCCCTCACCCGCGCGGCGCTCAAACTGCCAGTCAAAAAGGCGCGCGAATCCCGGGAAAAACTTGAAGGAGCCGCCCCCGGAACCACCAGCTGGGCGCAACTGCTCAAGAGCCCGCCGATCGACCCCGATTTCAAACGGCCCACCGCCCACGATATAGCGCTTCGCAGTACACCTCCGGCACCACCGGGACTGCCCAAGGGGGTGATGCTCACCCACCGCAACCTCGAATCGAACGGGCGCATGGGCGAAGCCTGGATTAAACCCAGCGATAACGAGAGTATCTACTCGGTGCTGCCGCTCTTCCACGCCTACGGCATGACCTTGGGCGTGACGATTGCGGCGCTGTGCCGCGCCCGGCTGGTGCTCTTCCCGACCGTCGATATGGGCCTGATTACTAAGGCGATGAAGAAGACCCGCCCCACGATTCTGCCCGCAGTACCGCCGGTGTACCGCCGCCTAATGGACGTCGCCAAAGAGCAGGGCATCTCGCTGCAGGGAGTTCGCTATGCGGTTTCGGGCGCCATGAACCTGCCGCCCGAGCTGGTGGCAGAGTGGGAGGACGCATCCGGCGGGTACATGGTTGAAGGGCTACGGGCTGACCGAGTGCGACCGCTCGTCTCATGCAACCCGCTCAACGATACGCGCCGTGCCGGGTCAATCGGCATTCCATTCCCTCGACCGATATTCGCGTGGTAGACCCCGAAACCCTTCAGGATGTGCCGCTCGGCGAAGAGGGGAGCTGTGGGTTTACGGCCCGCAATGTTTCGCTGGGTACTGGAAACGTGAAGAAGACACGCAGAAAACCATTACGGCTGACGGCTGGCTACGCACCGGCGATATTGTGCGCCTGGATGAAGACTACTTCATCCAGATTGTGGATCGTATTAAGGAAGTCATCATCACCGGCGGGTTCAACGTCTCGCCCACCGAAGTGGAAACCGCCCTGAAACAGCACGATTCCGTGGCGGACGCGGCGGTCGTGGGCATCCCGCAGGCCAGCGGGGGAGAGATGGTGGTTGCCGCCGTGATTCCCGCCGAAGGGCACGCGGTTGATGAACATGCGCTGCGCGAGCACTGCTATGCGCGCGTGACCCGCTATAAGGTGCCGCGCAGGATTGTGGCGGTGGACGACCTGCCCCGGTCGATGCTCGGCAAGATTCTGCGCCGTAAGGTACGCGAGCAGCTGCTGGACAGCGAAGAATTCAGCCACTAGAACCGCAGGGCGCTGAGGCACGCCCAGTAATAGCTAAATCGCCGGTTTTCCGGCGATTTAGCCGTTAATGAGCGGGTGCTAAAAGCCCGGGTGCGGTATCGCTGAAATGTTACGAAATATTGCGAGGGTGACCCTGTGTGTCGCCATGTGATGCCTCGACTACCCAAGCGTACGCCGGGCATGCTCTAATGGGTAAACACCCCTCCCGGAACCCCGGGAACCACCCGCACAGGAATTTAACCGTGCACGTGGTGGCGCATCGTAAACCCAAACAACAGAAAGTTTCATAGCCGTGAAAAAATTTGTTGCTGCACTGGCAGTTGTACCTCTTGTCTTCAGCCTCGCCGCCTGCGGTTCTTCCTCGAACGGTAACGGTGATAGCAAGAAGATCACCATCGGCGTGGTTGGTAACGAAACCGCGAACCAGGTGCTCAAAGACGAAGCAGCCAAACAGGGCATCACCATTGAGTACAGTGAGTTCACCGACTACGCCCAGCCCAACCCGGCTGTTGACGCGGGCGATAACGACATGAACCGCTTCCAGCACATCGCCTACCTGGCAAACTATAACGTCAGCTCCGGCAAAGACCTGCAGATCGTGGGTTCTACCAATATTTACCCCATGGCTATCTTCTCCAAGAAAGCACAAGAAGGTAGATGAGATCCTCAGGGCGGCACCATCGCCATCCCGAACGACAGCGTGAAACGAGGCCCGTGCCCTGCTGCTGCTGAAGGCCCAGAACCTGGTCACCTTCAAATCAGAGGTGCACACCCCACCCACAATGATATTGACACCGGCAAATCCAAGGTGAAAAGTCACCCCGGTAGATGCGGCACAGACCGTGGTCTCCCTGGACTCCGTGGACGCCGCCGTCATTAATAACACCTTCCTTGCGGATGCGGGCCTGAACCCTCCGACGCGCTCGCCCAGGACGACCCGAACAACCCCTGACGCCCGCCGGTACGTGAACCTGTTCGTGGCGCAGAAAGATAAGGTCAACGACGAAACCTACAAGAAAAGTCGTTGAAATCTTCCACAGCAAGACCGTGCAGGACGCCGTGAAGGAAGACTCCAAGAACACCGCAGTTGAGGTGAATCTCCCCAGGATGAGCTGAAAAAAGCGCTTGAAAACGAAGAGGCGGCGCTGAAGAAATAGGTGTAATGCAGTAAGATAGCATACGGCGGAAGCGGTAAACCGGAACGACCCCGCAGGGTGCCCGGCTTACCGCATTTTGCCGTAGACGGGTGGATGCGCCCCGGCACACCCGAGGCAGGCGCATCCGACCGAACCAGCCACTATCACAGCAAAGAGAGCGTACATTGAGCGAACAGATAGACCCCAGGGATGCACTGACACCCATGGTCACTATCGAACACGTCTCCAAAGTTTTCGGTAAAGGCAAAAAAGCCGTTACCGCAGTCGATGACGTTTCCCTCACCGTTAACCGTGGCGAAATATTCGCCATTATCGGCTATTCTGGCGCGGGAAAAGTCAACCCTGGTGCGCCTCATTAATGGCCTGAAACCACCACCAGCGGCACACTCACCGTGGACGGCTTCGAAATTTCCGGTAAACGTGACCTGGAACTGCAAAAAGTCCGTACCAATATCGGCATGATTTTTCAGCAGTTCAACCTCATGAACTCCCGTACCGTGGCCAAGAACATTGAGTTCCCCCTCAAGGTTGCTGGGTGGGATAAAAGCCGCCCGGAAAAAACGTGTCGCGGAGATGCTGGAATTTGTGGGGCTTACCGAACGCGCCAACTACTACCCCAGTCAGCTGTCGGGTGGGCAGAAACAGCGTGTAGGTATTGCCCGGGCGCTGGCCACAAAACCGGCGCTGCTGCTGGCAGACGAGGCGACCAGCGCCCTTGACCCCGAAACCACGCAGGAAGTGCTTGCCCTGCTGAAAAAAGTGAACCAGGAGCTGGGGATCACTGTTGTCGTCATCACCCACGAGATGGATGTGGTGGCTTCCATCGCCAATAGGGTTGCCGTTATGGAGAACGGCCGCGTGGTGGAAGAAGGCACCGTCTACGACGTGTTCTCAAGCCCGCAGACTGATGTCGCCAAGCTTTTCGTAGCCACCACCGTCAAACAGGTTCCCACCGGTGAAGACGCCGCCGAACTGCGCAAAAACCACAAGGGCTACCTGGTGAATGTCGAAATTATTGAGGGCAACCAGAAGCTCGGCAAGGTGCTCTCATACCTGAGTGAGAGGCGGGTACGGTTCAATATCGTCCAGGGCGGTATTGAGACTCTGCAAGGTAAAGCCTACGGCACGCTCACCCTCGAACTGCTGGGGGAGGTCACCAGTATTGACGCCGTGGTGGCCGAACTGAAAACTGTGACCCGCGTGAAGGAGGTGCGCTAAATGAACGCACTACTGACGACTGCGCCGCTGGCGGCCTCCACCAGGCCGGTTAACTGGGATACTTTCATCCCCAAAAACCCTCGTCCCCGCCATTTTTCGACACCCTGTACATGGTCGCAATCACGATGGTGATTGCCGGTTTCCTGGGGCTGCTGCTGGGCGCTCTGCTGTACACCACCCGTGAGGGCAATATCTACCAGAACCGTTTCGTGTACGCGGTGCTGAACGTGCTGGTGAATATTGTGCGGCCCATCCCGTTCATTATTCTGATTGCCGCCTTGGGCCCGCTCACCAGTGCGGTGGTACAGACCCGTTTAGGCCTAAACGCGGCGATTTTCGCCATGAGTTTCGGCGCGTCCTTCGCCATTGCACGCATTGTGGAGCAGAATATGGTCTCCATCGACCCGGGCGTGGTTGAGGCGGCCCGCGCAATGGGCGCCTCCAAGCTGCGGATTCTGTTCACCGTGATGATCCCCGAAGCGCTCGGGCCGCTGATCCTGGGCTACACCTTCATCGTGATCGGCGTGGTCGATATGTCCGCCATGGCCGGGTACGTGGGCGGCGGCGGCCTGGGTAAAGGTCGCTATTGTGGACGGCTACCAGAAGTTCCAGGACCAGATCACCTGGCTGGTTGTGGCGGTCATTATTATTCTGGTGCAGCTGGTGCAGTTCATCGGCAACACCCTGGCGAAAGCGGGTGCTGCACCGGTAAATGCCGCTTGGGCGCTGGCCCCTCCCGGACAGGAGGGCAAGCCTTAGCCCTGTCAAATACAGAAAACTGATGGCCCGTGAAACATGAGGTTTCACGGGCCATCAGTTTCTAGTCTCACATCTGCCCGCAACAGGCCCGCTTTGCTGGGATGCGATCGACGGCGGACCGCTACCGGTCATCGTCATCGCGCGGGTTAGCATCCCCGGGCGGTACCGCGGATCTGCGGTTCAGTGCCCTTGACGTTCAGCATAGTCGGTGGGGCGCAGCACCCGCTCATCCTCATCCTTCTGAGTGTAGGCGGCAAGGGCCAGCATGCCGTAGGTCAGCCCCGCAAAGATAAGGCAGTCATCCCAATCTCAGCCCACATGACCGTGTAGTTACGGCGCAGATCCTCACCAGTATTCGCGTACAGCACCGGAACAACGGTGAAACTGGCAATCACAGCCCCCACCCCGAACACGGTGATAAGATGCGGCAGCAGCCACCACCGGGAATGCTCCCCCTGCTGCACCGCCTCCTCGCCGGGGGCGCGCAGCACCGCGAACAGGCGGCGGCGCACCGCCACCCAGCACCCCACACCCGCTAAAGACAGCAGCGTGCCAGCAAACGTTGCGGGCAGGGCCGACGCAAACAGCCCGGCACCCGCAATCGCCAGACCCACCGTCAAGATCATGAGCCCCATCATATTAAGAAGACGGCGGCGGGCACGGACAGCCAGTACCGCAGACACCTCATCGGGTACGGTGTGCTCCCGAGTGTTCTTGGGGACATCCCAGAAGGGGCGGTAGTATTCAAGTTCCTCCGGGCCCATCTGATCGAAACGTAACCCGTAGCGGCTCTGCGCCCTTGTTTTCCCTACGCGCTGGCGGCGGGGTGCCGGGGCAGTTCGTGCCGGTGCCCAGGGTGTTGTTCTCGCTCATGCGTGTGCCTCCACCAGCGGAGGCTCATCTTCAGGGCTGTGCGCACCCTCCGCAGCACGCGCCCTCTCAAGTGCAGCAACCCAGGTGCGGGCCGCATCCCACAGGGCCGGGTCGGTGAACGACTCAAAATACCCGTACCCGGCGGGTGCGCTGGCCGTATCACCATCCGGTACGTAAATCAGCACCTTCGTGCCAGCATCTCGCGCCGCCTGCGCACCAGCCGCAGAGTCCTCAATGGTGAGCGCATCCGCTGGGTCACAGCCTAGGCGGCGCGCGGCCTCAATATACATGTCCGGGGCGGGCTTACCGTGCGGGCACATCCTCACTGCTGACCCAGGTGCGCACCAGCGGGGCGTACCCATATGTGCGCATCTTAACATCAAGAATCTGCGCCGTGGAGTTCGAAGCGACCGCCACCGGCATATGCTCACCAGGTACCCCAGGAACCTCTGCGCACCGGGGATAAGCTCAACGCCGGCACTGATCACCTGAGCCTCAATCTCCAGCAGCTCACTTAGGGTGGCCTGCACATGTGCGCTGTACGCGGCGGTGTCGGTCATATCACCGGTGTAGGTGAACTCGGCTAGGGCTGCGGCAACATCGTGCGCCGATAACCCGGTGAGCCGCTCCTCAAGGTCGGGGGTGAAGGGATGCCCCACTGCTGAAAAAGCTCGCGCTGCACGCGGTTCCAGGCTGTCTCGGAGTCAAGAAGAACCCCGTCACAATCAAAAAAACGGCGCATTGGGGGAACCAATTATCGGGCACGGTGTGTTCAAACATGCTCCCATCTTCTCATGTCTTTGAGCCGCTCGCGCGTATAAACATTTTTAAACCGCCAAAGCGAGTATTGCCCGAGAAACTGAGATTCTCTACCTTCGGGCCAAGATCATCTGCTCACGGAAATGAGAAATATAGGTAACATTACTACAATTGTGTTTTGGGGGAGAGAAAACTATGACGACACAGTATCAGCACGCGAATTTAATCCAGGAATGCTAGCGCCGCCCTGCGCCTCGGCCGCGAGAAGAACCTCGTCTTTATTACCAAACGCGGCACACCGACCAACGTTATTTTTGAGTATTGGAAGACTCATCAACGACTGACCCAACCGCAGCCCTCGGCGTTCGCTTGGCGGATGCGCTTTCACCGCGTCGGCAGAGGCGGGCGAGATTGATTTTGAGATTGACCGCGAACCGAGCACCCCAAACCCGCACCGCGAGGTAGACTTCGCAGAAGACGGCGACTTTTTCGGCAGCGAGGAGAACTAATCCGTGTACCTTGCCGATACAAACGTGATCTCCGAACTGCGTAAATACCGCTCGGGCAGAATACACATCCTTCGGTGCGCCATTGGGTGGAACACGTAGACGTGAACGACGTGTATATCAGTGTGATTAGCATGATGAAGATTCGTACAGGAATCCTGCGGCATGCCCGTAAAGATGCGGCTCAGGCTCAGATTCTGCAGCAATGGTTCTCTCATGAGCTTGCGCCGGAGTTTGCCAGGCGCATCCTGCCGGTTTCTTTAGAGGGTTGCCCTCACCTGCGCTGAACTCCACGTGCCGCACAAGAAATCAGAATACGATGCGCTGATCGGCGCCACCGTGAGAACACCACCTGATGCTGGTGACTCGTAACGTTGCAGATTTTCAGGGCATGGACCTCGATATTCTCAACCCGTTCGAATTCCACGTATAGCGCATGCCGCGAGAATAGGAGGAAGCGGAAATTCACGGGAAATAGCCAGCTTCAGGACGCCCTCCCCTCGGCGCAGCGGGGGGATACTATAAAACATGGCAAACGAATACCCCCACGAACAGACCGACAACACAGCCGACGAAAAACCGAACCCACTGGGACACCAGCCACCGGGAGGCCGCATCAGCCCCACCGAACGAGCCGCCCCTAACCGGCGACCAAACACCACCCAACGGGCCCGACACACTAACGGTTCAGGCCTGCCTGAACCCACGGAAACCACACACACTGCCCCAGGCACACCCCCGCAGCCTGCCCCCAGAAGAGCACACTGCAGCATACTCTGCAGCCGCATCCTGAGCAGCCCTCCCGCCAACCCTGTCCCCAAACACCGGGGTACCCACCCCGGACATGCCGCCCGCCCAGCAGGGGTACGGTGCGTACCCGCCGCCAGTGGCCGGGGCCGTCATCTCTGCACGTGGCCTCATTAAACTCTACGGCCCCAACACCGTACTGCGCGGGGTATCCTCGACATCTACTCCCCGGCGAATCCGTGGCCATTATGGGCCCCTCCGGATCCGGGAAAACCACCCCTGCTGCACGTGCTTTCGGGCATTATAAGGCAGACGCTGGCACTGTGCATTAACACCGGCACGCACAACACCGCGCATGTTGGCGCCCCTACTGAGCTGAGTTCCTCACCGAGAAACAGCGCACCGCCCTGCGGGCTGGCAGCTTCGGGTTCATCTTCCAACAAGGGCTGCTCGTGCCCGAACTCACCACCGAAGAAAACGTGGCTCTTGCCGCCATGCTCGCCGGGACATCACGTGAGCAGGCGAGCATGGCCGCGACGCATCTTCTGTCCCAGCTGGGTCTGGGGACGATGCTGCAGCGGCGCATCGGTGAGCTGTCCGGCGGGCAAGCCCAGCGCGTGGCTATCGCCCGTTCCCAGGTAACTGGCGCGCCCATCACCTTTCGCTGACGAGCCCACCGGGGCGCTTTGATACTGCCACCGCGCAGGAGGTTATGAACCTGCTGCTGGCCCCTGATCCCGCAGCAGGGCAAAACCCTGGTGATTGTCACCCACGACCCGAATATTGCGGCGCAGTGTTCCCGTACGATTCACCTGCTTGACGGGCAGATCGTGCATGACAGCCAGCACCCCGCCCAGCCCCGGCAGGAAGGTACACACTACGCAGACCTTTACGATGCTCGCCCTGCCAGCCTCTACCCACCACGCAGGCGGTCATGCCGGTGCTCGCCTTTGCGGCATCTGCGGCGTTGACCCCTGCTGGTGGCGGGCGGTATTCAGGCGTTTCACCCTGTGGCTGGGCGACCCGAGCCTGCCCGGCCGTGGGGCGCAGAGCCGCCCGAGCAACTACTTGCAGTCGGCGTATATTCTGTTTGCATGGTCCAGCGGGTTCCTGCTGCTCACTCCGCTGTTCACGCTCAGGGCTCTGCGGCACGGCTGAGCGCACGCCGCCGTGATGACCGCCTCGCGACCTGCGGCTGCTGGGCGCGTCCACGGGGCATATTACGCTCTACACTGTGGCTGAGGCGCTGATTTATGCCGACCGTCGGGTTCTTCATCGGTTTTGTGCTCTATCTGGTGCTGACTATTCCGTTTGGGATGCTGCATTTTCTGGACACCGCTGAGGCGCATATACGATCCTGCCGGGCGCATCTGGTGTTTGCCTGCTAGCGTGGGGTGCCTGGTGATTGCGGCGTTGAGTTCGCTGTTTGGTCTCTCAAAAGGTGACTATAGCCCGCTGGGGGTCCGCACCCGCGCTAATGCACCGAAAGCGGGTATTGTGTTTCCTCATCGCTGGCCTGGTGGTTTTGGTCTTAGGATCTCATCGGGGCGCAGCTGGTGTGGGAGATCCTACGCGCAAGTGTGGGCGATGGGACTTTTGGAACAGCCATGTCTCGTGATGTTTGTGCTGCTGATTCTCGACCCTCATTGTGGTGTTCCCGCTGGTGCTGGGCATGATTGCGGTGGACCTGCTCGGCGGCTTTACCGTGTGGCTGTACGCGACGATTCGGTGCGTATTGCCCGCACCCCCGCAGCTCTGCTGGCGTGGCGGGCTGTTTTGGAGTCGCCGCGCGCCGCCTGGCGGCAGGTCTCCGGGGTGGCCATGACCACGTTCATTGCGGCCCTGATAGGCCCCGTGCTGGGGCAGCTGTTTCGTGAATCCACGTCGCAGGCTAGAGGAACGTGCAGGGATGATACACTGCTGAACGATATGTGCAGGCCTGTTCCCTGCTCATGTTCCTCTCCTACCTGCTGGTGGCACTCTCGGCGCTGCTGAACCAATCCGCCGCTATCTATGAGCGCGGATCGCTGTACTCCTCCCTGCGAATGATGGGCACCGAAGCAGCAGTACTCAAACGGTCGAGGCGCATTGTGGTGTTTGGCCCGCTGCTGTTAGTGAGTACGCCTCAGGGCTGTTGGCGTTGGTACCTGTTCGGTCTCATTGCTCGGTCGGGTGTGGAACCACGGTTTCTGCTCCAGTCACTGGGCATGATTGTGGTTGCTATTGTGCTGGGTATGGGTCTGGTGTTCGCATCGCTGGCGGCCACCGGACCCGTGATGGAGCGGGTGAGTCGCAAGCCGGTCTCGGCGGTATAACGTCCTCTTTCCTTAACCGCGAGAAGCGGGTTTTTAGCCCAGAACCCGTTTCTCGCGGAATAATGCGGAACAACGCAGGGTATCCGTAAACGCACCATAACGGTTTATGTAATGCGGTTTCCTCTGAAGAGGCTGGGAGCGTCTGAGCTGTGGCAGAGTCCATGAAGTGTTGAGCGTGGTCAAGGGGTTTATCGGGCGGATGCGGCTCTCATAAAAGAGCGCCTCGTTGTGGAGGCCGATGGGGCGCTCAAATATCAGAGCGGGCAGGATATTCCGGATGGGAAAACCCGTGAGGACGCCACCCTCCTGGAGGGCTGGGAATTTGTGAGATTCACGGGAGGATGTGCTGCATCCGGGCCGTGCGGAGCAGAAACTACCTACAACCACTCACAGTGTAGAGGTATTTATAACTCACGAGAAGCGGTGTTTTGATTGAAAACCCGCTTTCTCGCTGTCAGGGGGAGTCGCTACACCGCCGAGACCGGCTTGCGGCTGATCTGTTCCATGACGGGCCCGGTTGCCGCCAACGCCTGCGAATACCAGGCCCAGCCCCCACCGCAATCGAACCAAATACCAGTGCTGCGGTACAGCAGCCTCTGTTCCGGTGAGCGCCGGAACCAAGCATCAGCACGAACAGGGCAACGCCACCGCCGCAGACATGCAGCTCACCAGCAGCAGCGGGCCGAAAACCACGATGCGCCTTGAACGTTTCAAAACCGCAGCTTCGGTGCCCATCATTCGCAGGGAGGAGTACAGCGATCCGCGTTCATAGATGGCGGCGGACTGGTTCAGCAGCGCCGAGAGCGCCACCAGCAGGTAGGACAGGAACAGCACCAGCACCAGGCCCTGAAGCATATCCCCAATGAGATAGGATTCCGCCGAGCCTTCTCCACACCCGATGCGGAGCTGACCATGCCCAGAATCGGCCCCATGAACGCGGCAATGAAAGTGGTCATGGCAACCCCGGAGACCTGCCGCCAGGCGGCGCGCGGCGACTCCAAAATGGAGCGGTAGGCCAGCAGAGTTGCGGGGGTGCGGGCGGTGCGAACCCGAATGCGGGCGTACAGGCCCACCACGAACCCGCCGATCAGGTCTACGGCGAGCATTGTAGAGCAGGATCGGCAGCCCAAACATGATGGCGATTACCAGTACCAGCACGAACCCGTTCGCCCCCATCGAATCGGCTGCGAGATTCATGATGACCTGGGAGGCAATCGCCCCGATGAAGCCCACCACGAGGAGCACACAGCCCAGAATGAGGGCGCGTTTGCCCAGGGACGGCTTATCCGAACGGGTGCGTACCCTCAGCGGGCTAATGGTCACCTTTGAGAGCCCAAAGAGTGAGCTGGTTGCGGCAATGATCAGGCACACAAGCCCGCAGACCAGCACGATGGGCAACGGCAGCAGCATATTTTCGGGGCCCAGCGGGATGTTCTGGAAGCGCAGCATCCCGAAGGGCAGCACCAGAATCAGGTGCACGATAAAACCCTGAGCACGAACCCAACCGCAGCGTAGATCACGGAATCGAGCATGGTGTAGAGGGTAAGCTGCCGGGTGGATGCCCCCAGCAGCCGCAGGGTTGCCAGGCGGTCGTCGCGGCGGCGTGCGCTCAGCCGTGCCGCGGAGGCCCCGAGCGTGAACAGTGGGGTGAGCAGCAGGAACCCGCTGACCCAGGCGAGCATCAGGTACAGCGGCTGCAGCGTGTGCGCCGTGTTTTTGGTGCCGGAACCTGCCTCGACCGAGGTGGCCGTGCTGGCGTCCCCACCCAGCCACAGGTAGAAGGCGTGAATACCTCCGGCGATCAGCAGAAAGAGCGCTGCGGATGCGGCAAAGGCGAGCACCGGCAGGTTGCCTGTGAGGTGGGTAGGTGCGGCGTGCGAGAAGTTTGAAGGTCTGCATCGCTAGGGGCCTTTCTAGGCGGTTTCAGTGCTGCCGGGTGCGGTGGCGTGTGCGGCGGGTTGGTCTGCGGGCGCTCTTCCACAATCTGCCCGTCGCGCAGGTGGATGATTCGTGAGCACCGCTGGGCCACCTGCGGGTCGTGGGTGACGATCACCAGGGTTTTGCCCTGCTGCGGAATGAGGGCCAGCAGCAGCGCCATGACTTCGTGGGCGGTGGTGGTGTCGAGTGCGCCGGTGGGTTCGTCGGCGAAGGTGATGGGCGCGCCGGTCACCTGGGAGCGGGCGATGGCTACGCGCTGGGCTTGGCCGCCGGACAGCTCACCGATGCGGCATTGGAGTTTGTCGCCGAGCCCGAGCTTGGTGAGCAGGTCAACGGCGGCTACTTGCGCCTGTGCGCGGCCGCCTCCGGCGAGCATGGCGGCGAGCGCCACGTTTTCTTCGGTGGTGAGTTCGGGTACGAGCAGCCCTTGCTGGAAGATGAACCCGAAGCTGCCAGCCCGCAGGGCGGTGCGCTGTTTTTCGGTGAGGGAGCTCAGATCTACCGTGTTTGGGCCTGCCCGGGTGTGGGGTGGTGATGTGCACGGACCCTGAGTCCATGGTGATAATGCCTGCCAGTGCGAGCAGGGTGGTTTTTCCCGGAGCCGGAGGCCCATAATGGCGACGGATTCGCCGGGGTAGATGTCGAGGATACCCCGCGCAGTACGGTGTTGGGGCCGTAGGTTTTGGTGACTCGAGCGTGCGGAGATACGGTGCTGCGGTGCCAGGGTGCCGAGGTGGAGGCAGCTGGCACCGTAGTGGTGGGTACCGGCGCGTCCGGGACGGGTGCTGAAGGACGGCCCCGGCCGCCGAGGTGGGGCAGCCGGGAAGCGTGTGGTGGTTGGGCGGGGGCTGGGGTCCCGCGTGGGTGCTTTGTGGTGTTGGGGCATATTGTGGCCCCGGGCGGCCGCTGGGCGTGCTGAGCGCATCTCGGCTGTGCGGTGTGCGCCGTGTGTGGTGGGCCCCTGTCATACGCGTATGTAGTGGCGGGGGCCAAAGCGCGGCGGCGGGGGCAAAGGTGATGCGGTTAGGCCGTTGCTGGGGGTGTATTCGTTGTTCATAGTCCCAGTATTTCAGGGCGCAGGGGGTGTTTTTATGCCCCTGGGGATGATATTTTCGCCTTCTGTACGGGGGTTTTTGGTGGCATCTCATCCTTAGGGTGGAGACGCTGGCGGGGTCCTCACCCTACGGTATGACGTGGGGAAGTACTGAGGTGTTGACGATGTGGTTCAAGGCTTCTGGCCGGTGGTGTCTGCTCGCTGGGGCCGCGCAGGTGCAGGACAGGTACGCGGGGAAGCCAGCCTGTGAGAATCCCACAAATTTCTCGTCACTTAAACCAAAGCTTTAGAAGGAAATTCATGCATAATTGAGGGCATGACTATCACCACGGCTCATTACAACATCCTAATTCTGACGGCGCGCAGATCGGCAGCGGCGCCTCACCCCGAAAACCGCGCAGCCTCCGCAGAACCTGCAGGCAGCCCCCGACCGGGACAATAGCAGACAGGAGAACACCGCAGAGCACAGCGCTAAGACGCACCCTCGCCGGGCGTATCCTCATGCTGCGGCATGGGCTGACTGACTGAATATTGAGCACCGCTTCCAGGGCAATACCGATATTCCGCTGAACGATGCTGGGCGCGAGCAGGTGCGCGGCGCCCTGAATGAGTTCGCCGCCCTTGCCTCCGACGGTGTGCCGGTGGATGGGGTGGTGCTTCTCGCTGGTGCGCGCGGTTGAGAGGAAGATCATTGCTGAGGGCTTGGGGTGCCGTATTTGGGTGCCCATGAGGGCCTGCAGGAGCGCGGCTTCGGCGAGCTGGAGGCCTGGTGGCCACCCTGAGCTGGTGGCGGATGCCCGCAGCGGTGCGAACCCGACGGTTGAGCCGCGTGAGGAGTTTGTGGCGCGTGCCTTGACGGCGTTTAATCCGATGCGTGCGGCGCATCCGGGGAAGAATATTGTGGTGGCCACGCACGGTATGCTGATTGCGGTGACCATGACTGTGCTTTCTTGAACATGAGCAACCCTGAGGCGCTGACGGTGGACGGTATTTACCCGATCCCGCCGAACGCCTCACTACGCAGCTTCCCACGGCGCTGCTGGATGCGGCGATTGACCGGCACGTGGTCACGCACAGCGAGGGCGATGGGCCCCGAGCCGCCGCCTGAGGGTCTTGCTGGCGGCACGCTCACGCTGATTCGGCACGGGCAGACCGACTGGAATAAGAACCGGCTGATGCAGGGCGTGAGCGATATTCCGTTGAATGAGACTGGGCGTCAGCAGGCGCATGAGACCGGGGCGAAAGCTGCGGCAGATGGGGCTGAGCTGGCGACCGCGCTTTCTTCCCGTTATCGCGTGCCCACGAAACCGCGCAGCGTGTGGGGAGTTTTTGGGCTCACGGTGAGCCAAACCTACCCGGAGCTGGTGGAGCGGGCGTACGGTGCTGCGGAGGGTAAGAACATTCCCGACTATGAATCTGATGCCCCCGACCGTTTTTACCCGGGGGTAGAGACGGAGCGTGACCTGTATGTGCGGGCGGTGCGTGCCCTGCGTGAGGTGGTGCGCCAGTACCCGGGGGAGCGGCTGATGGTGGTTTCACACGGCAGCCTGATTCGCCGTGCTATTTCGGCGGCGCAGGGGTATGAGCATACGCAGGAGGTACCAAACGCGCAACCGCTTGAGGTTGATATTGCGGGGTTGTTCGCCTGATTCGCGGGGGTATTTCGGTGACTAACAGGGATGCTTTTTGGCGCCGTCACCTTCGGGGCGCTGAACATCTCACCGATAGTCACACGTATTCGTCTGCTGTTTCCCATCCGCCGCGTTCTGCGCGTTATGCACGCCTGTGGCGGTGGGCTCTTATTGTTCTGTTTGTGGCCTACCTGTGTGTGGTGGGTTCTATTGTGTTTGCGCCCGTGCACGTTGATTCGGGTGAGGCTGGCGGTAGCCTGCGCGAGTTTTTGGAGCGCGGCCACGCCCAGGGGTGGCTGCCGGGGCTCATCACCCTGAGGAGTGTTGAGCGGGCCGCGAATGTGGTGATGTTTTTCCCGTCCGGGGTGCTGCTGGGGCTGCTGCTGCCGCGCGGGCGTACCCCGCACATTATGGTGGGCGGGTACGTGGTGTCGTTGGGCATTGAGAGCATTCAGCATATGATGCCGAACCGCACAGCGGATGTGTCGGATGTGCTGATGAACGGCACCGGCACCCTGCTGGGGGTGCTTGCGGTGCGTGCCGGTGCCGCCGTGGGGTCGGCTGCGGCGGGGCACCGCTGAACCTGAAAGGGCCGTGGCTTCGGCAAGCTATAGCGGCGTATCGGGGCGGCTGCTGGTTGGTTCTGCGTGGTTTCCTGACCGGGTGCACCGGGCGGGTGCCGGTGGAGCCACCCCTAATGTGGTTTTTCTAGCGAAATTTCGTCATATATGTGAGTCTTAGGGTGGGTTCTATTGACGTGCCCACAGAAACCCACATAAAATCGAGTACAGGGCTGTTGCAATGGGTTACAGCTTGAAACCAGCCAGGAGCGCGTGACTGTTCTTGCCGGAATGGGCCGCCTCTGCCGCCCACCTTTACCGCCCCGACCGAAAGTGAAGAACATCTATGTTCGCTGGAAGAACGCCGCGCTGAAATCGCGAAGCTTGTAGCGTCGGCTCGCCGCGTCAACGGCGCGGAACTCGCACGCCGCCACGACGTGACGATGGAGACCGTGCGCCGCGATCTGGCCGCCCCTCGAAGAAGCAGGCAAACTCCGCCGTGTACACGGTGGTGCCGCAACGGTGGAGCAGTCCACCTCCCTTGAATCTCTATCGCCTCGCGGCAGGGTATGAACACCCTCGAGAAGCGGCGTATCGCCACGAAAGCGTACAATATGCTCCGCGACCTGAGGTGGGCTCTATTGTGTTGGACGCGGGTTCAACCATTGAGATTTTGGCAGATCAGATAGGGGCTGAGAGCTTTAGCCCTCAAAAACCGGTAGTGACCGCATTATTATTACCCACGCCCTGCACATTGCGGTGAAACTCGCTGAGGCTGAGGGCATCACCATGGAGCTGGTGGGCGGTCAGCTGCGCAAAATGACGTGGGCCGCCATCGGTGCGCGCGCCGCGAACTATTTCTCCACCGTGCGCCCCGACATCGCTTTTATTGGGGCTAACGGTATTGGCGCCGAGTTCGGTGTCTCAACCCCCGGCATGAACGAGGCGATTGTGAAGACCGCTATCTGCAAGTCGGCCCGCCGCGTGGTGCTGCTGTGCGATTCGGCGAAGTTCGGCAACGAGTCGCTGGTGCGGTTTGCCGATTTTGAGGATATTGACACGCTGATTACTGACCGTGCACCCGAGGGAGAGCTGGCTCAGGCACTAGAAGGGGCCGGTGTGGAGGTGATTATCGCATGATTATTACCCTGACCGCTAACCCCAGTTTGGACCGCACTATTGAGCTTGGCGCGCCCTTGGCGCACGGGGCTGTGCAGCGCGCAACCGGCGCCGTACAGGACCCCGGCGGCAAGGGCGTAAATATTTCCCGTGCTCTGCACGTATCCCACGTTCCGACCCTTGCCGTTATCCCCGGTGAGGCCACCGACTCGGTGCTGACCGGACTGCGCGAGGTAGGCGTGGAGTACGCGAACCCTGCCCACAGGGCGAGCCAATCCGGTCAAATATTACCGTGGTAGACCCGGACGGTACCACCACCAAACTGAACGCCCCCGGAACCCATTTCACCGCCGAACTGCGCCAGGCGCTAGACCAGCTGGTGGTGGAACGCGCGTGCGCGGTGAACGACGGGCAGCAGGTGCACTGGGTGGTGCTGGCCGGCTCACTGCCGCCTGGGCTGGACGCCTCCTATTATGCCGAGCTGGTAGGTAAGCTGCGTTCGGCCGGGTTTACCGGCAATATCGCGGTTGATACTCTGAGGCCCCACTTATCGCCACCGCGCGCGGGGAGCATAAACCCACCCTGATTAAAGCCGAATTCTGAGGAGCTGGCGCAGCTGACGGGATCCGATAACTGGCGTGAGCTTGAGGCCAGCCCCGAACTGACCGCCCGCACCGCCCGGCACCTGGTGGATCAGGGCATCCGGTATGTGCTGGCCACCCTGGGTGGGGAAGGCGCGGTGCTCATTAGCGCTGAAGGTGCCTGGTGGGCTAAGCACGAACCCGTGACGGTGCGCAGCACGGTCGGTGCCGGTGACTGCTCCCTGGCGGGTTTTTTGATCGCTCACGAGCGCGGGGCCTCACCGCAGGATGCGCTGGTGCAGGCAGTTGCGCACGGTTCTGCGGCTGCTTCCCTCCGGGCACGCGTACCCGCCCTTGCAGCGACCACCCTGCAGAAGGTTGACCGTGCAGGCCCTGGCGGTCTAACACCGCTCAACGCAGGTAAACCCACACGTCAGAATATTCCAATAATAGAATACGAAGAGTTTTCGCCCTATATATCAAATAACACCTAGCCGGAGCGGACCCCACGCAACCCCAACCCGGTATACAACACATATACCCCCAAGGAGGGTAGTAGACATGTCTGAACTCATCGCACCGGAGCTCGTCCTGCTGGATGAGAACCTCGGTGACTCACGTTTTGACGTCATTGAACGGTTAGCCCACACCATTGTGAAGGCCGAGCGCGCCAATGATTTCGGAGCAGCTGTACGCTGATGCGAAGGCACGTGAATCCAAGACCGACACCGGCATCCCCGGCGGTATCGCTATCCCGCACTGCCGCTCGGCGGCAGTCACCGTACCCACCCCAGCCATGGCCCGCCCCAACCCGGCCGTGGACTTCGGGGCAAAAGACGGCCCCGCCGATTTGATCTTCTTCATCGCCGCACCCGACGGGCAGACCAGGCGCACCTGAAGCTGTCTCTCCACCCCTGGCACGCTCACTCATGAAGAAATCATTCACCGCATCCCTGCGCGAGGCAAAAACCCCGAAGAGATCGTGGAACTGGTCTCCGGAGCACTCGGCGGCGGAACGCGAAAAAGACGCAAAGAGCACCGCCACGAAAGACTCTGCTACGAAAGACTCTGCGGCCAGCACTGGCAGCCGGTACCGCCAGCCTCAGGGCGGTACCTCCGCTGAAGGCAGCGACAAGAAGGCGGAGCCCGCCGGAAACAGAGGCAGCGGCACAGACTCGAACCCGCCGGTGAGGATACCGCACCGGCAGCCGCGAAAAGAAAATCGTGGCCGTCACCGCTCGCCCCACCGGCATCGCCCACACTACATGGCCGCCGACGCCCTCAACATACGCTGGCAGAAGACCTCGGCTACGACTTCAAAGTCGAAACCCAGGGCTCCTCCGGTAATGAGACCCTCACCCAGGCCGATATTGATGAAGCCGACGCCGTGGTGTTTGCGGTCTCCGTGAACGTGCGCGACCGCAACCGCTTCGCCGGTAAGCCCCTACGTGGAGTCCCCGGTTAGAAACGCGGTATTGACGAGCCCGAAGCTATGCTGAACGAGGCCCCTGGCCGAGGCCGAGAACCCCAACGGTAAGCGGGTAGCTGCGGCCACCTCCACCGCTGAGGACAGCCCTCCGCCGTTGAAGGCTCGTGGGGTACGCGCATCTACAAGGCCGTGATGACCGGTGTCGTCAGCATGATCCCGTTCGTTGCCGTGGGCGGTATTATTGTGGCGTTGGGCTTCATGCTTGAGGCAGTCACACACCAAACCTGGGGACCTGAATGAGGCCGCCCGAAGAGTATTCTTGAGAACCTCTCTTTTAATCTCAACGGCACCCACTGGACCCTGTACCTGGGCGTGGTGCTGCACACTATTGGCGGTTTCGGTATTGAGCTGATGGTGCCCGCGCTCGCCGCCTACATTGCCTACGGTCTCGCGCAGCGGCCCGGTATCGCCCCAGGCTTCATCGCCGGTACCGTGGCGGTCACCGTGAAAGCTGGCTTCCTCGGCGGTATCGTCGGCGGTATCCTCGCCGGTGTGGTCGCCTACGGGCTGGGAACACTAAAACTGCCGCGCTGGCTCGGCTCCATGATGCCTGTGGTGATCACCCCTGCTTATCACCTCCCTCATAGCGGGTGCCGTCATCGCATCTGCTGCTGGGCGCACCCTGGCCTGGGTTAGGTCTGCACTGCAGGGCTGGCTGACGTCAATGTCGGGCACTTCCTCCCTTGTTCTTGGTTTGATCCTGGGCGCTATGATGGCCTCCGACTTGGGCGGCCCTGATTAATAAGGCGGCCCACCTATTCGCTACTACCGGCCTCTCAAACGGCGGTGCCGTGAACCAGGAAATCATGGCGGCCGTCATCATCTCCGGTATGGTTCCGCTCGCTGGCTATGGCGCTGGCCACCACCCTGCGCCCCAAACTCTTCACCGAACCCGAACGGGAGAACGGCAAGGCCGCGTGGCTGCTGGGTGCGTCCTTCATCTCCGAGGGGCTATCCCGTTCGCTTCGGCGGATCCGCTGCGCGTGATCTCCTCCTCCGTTGTGGGCGGTGCGCCTCGCGGGTGCTATCTCCATGAGTGCGCACGTGGCCTCTGGCACCGCACGGCGGTATCTGGATTGTTCTGCTGAGCAATAACGTGCTGATGTTCTTGGTGGCGGTAGCTGCCGGAACCCTGCTTTCGGCGTTGGTGTACCTGGTGCTGAAATCGATCGGCGCTGCGTCAAAGGCCGAGAAGGTCGCGGCTTAAGACGTAGAACACGCTACACTTGAAGACAACTTCAACCTAAGGAAAATACCCTCATGACTACTTATAAGGGCGTTGGTGTTTACGCCGGACGCGTGATTGGTCCCGTCAAACAGATGCCCGAACCTATCCAGGAACCTAAAGACGGGCTGCGCCTGAGCGGCGAGACCATTGAGGCAGCCTCCCAGCGCATTAAAGACGCCTCCCAGCGTGTGAAGGAAGACCTGCTTTCTCGCGCCGAGCACGCCGGGCGTGACGGTAAGGCCGTGCTGAAGTCCACCTCCCAGATGGCCACCGACCGTGCGCTTATTAAGAGCGCCATTAAACTGGTTGAGACCCAGGAGATGGCCCCTGAACGCGCTATCTGGGAGGCCGCGACCTCCTTCGCTGACCAGATGGCTGCCCTTGGCGGGCACATGGCTGAGCGCGTGACTGATATCCACGATGTGCGCGCCCGTATTGTCGCCGACCTCACCGGCCAGCAGGCCCCGGCATCCCCTTCTGGATGAGCTGTTTGTGCTCGCCGCCACTGACCTGGCCCCGGCCGATACCGCAACCCTAGACCCCGAGAAAGTGATCGCCCTGATCACCTCCGACGGCAGGCCCGCAGGCGCACACCGCGATCCTGGCACGCGGGCTGGGCCTTCCCGCGATTGTGGCGGCTAAGGGCGTGACCGAAACCTCGACGGCACCGTCGTATACGTGGATTCGAACGAAGGCATAGTGGACACCGAACCGACCGATGCCGACCGTCAAGCCGCCGAGAAGTACGCCAACCGCAAACCTATCGCCGACTTCGACGGTGAAGGTGTGCTCGCCGACGGCACCCGGGTGGAGCTCTACGCAAACGTGGGCGACGGCAAATCCGCTGAGAAGGCTGCGAGCCTCAACGCCGAAGGTGTGGGTCTGCTGCGTACCGAATTTGGGTTCCTCGGTCATGACGCCGAGCCGAGCATTGAGACGCAGGCACAAACCTACAAGTCCGTTTTCGACGCATTCCCCGGCAAACATATTGTGGTCCGCACCCTGGACGCGGGCGCCGATAAGCCCCTGCTGTTCTTGAACGAAAGAGGAAGAGAACCCGGCGCTGGGTGTGCGCGGGTTCCGCACTCGACTGACCGTACCTGGGTGCTCACCCGCCAGCTGGAGGCCATTAGAAGGCGTACGACGAGTCAGACGCCGATATTTGGGTAATGGCTCCCCATGATTTCAACCACCTCCGAGGCGCGTAACTCGCGAAAATGCTCAAAGAGGTAGACCTGCCGGTGCACGGTGTGATGGTGGAAACCCCGCCGCCGCCGTGAACGCTGAGGCAATCCTGGGCGAGGTTGATTTCGTGTCGATCGGCACTGAACGACCTGACCCAGTACACCATGGCCGCCGACCGCCTGCTGGGCGATTTTGGCGCACCTGAACAACCCGTGGCAGCCGGCAGTGCTGAAGATGATTGACTGACCGTCAGGGGCGCCAAGCGGGCCTCCATGAACGCGGGCAAGAAGAAGTACGTGAGCGTGTGCGGTGAGGCTGCCTCAGACCCGGCGCTGGCCGTGGTGCTGATCGGGTTGGGCGTGGACACCCTGTCGATGAACGCCGCTGCTATTCCGGCGGTCGCCGCGGTGCTGAAGTCTGTGACCTTGGAGCAGGCGCGGCACATCGCCAATAAGGCGTTGGAGCAGATCTCTTCGGCTGAGGCGAAGGCCGCGGCCCGTGAAGAGCTGCCGATCCTGGACGAGCTGGGCCTGTAGTAGCGCCCGCTGGTGTGCGGGACGCATCGGGGGTTGAGGCCGTGTTAGAGCTGCAGCCGCCGATGCGCCCCTGATGGGGTCATCATGAACCTAAGTAGTGGGCGGAAATTACGGTAGAATCACCTAAATACGGGTACAAAACCACCCGTCTGCACTAGAATAGTAAGCAACGTAACTTATTCCATAAAGGAGAAAACTATGGCAGAGCGCGAAGCAACCATTGCCAGCCGTGTTGGTCTACACGCCCGTCCGGCAGCTATTTTTCGCTGAGGCAGCAGGCGACCTCCCGTCGAGGTTACTATCGCGGCCAAGGGTGAGCCTCGCCGATGAGGCTATGGATGCAGCATCCATCCTGTCCTTGATGTCTTTGGGCGCTAAGCACGGTGACGTCGTTGTTCTGCGCGCCGAAGGTGAAGGCGCTGAAGAGGCTCTAGACACTCTGGTCAAGATCCTTGAGACCGACCACGACGCCGAGTAAACACGGACTATACGATAGCGTGTAGCCGTCTTATTCGATCAGACGCCCCGCCGCCGGACATGTCACCGGCGGCGGGCGTCTGACCACCCAGCTCACCGCCCCTGAGGGTATGCTGCGCTCGGCAATTTTACACTAAATTTTTGCTGCGTTTTTGTTTCACGCACAGGTGCTGCTTGCTAGACCAGGTACGCAGCCCAAACACTTCTGGAGACACCTATGGCAGATGAGCGGAACCGTCCCACCGGCGACGGTTCAGAACCCCACGATAATCCACACACCACACCGCGCCCCAAAAGGTATGAGCCGCACGCGCACCCCATGCCAGCTGTGTCGCTGAACCAGGTGAACGACGCGCAATTACGGGACGCGCTTGCGCATTCTTCCCGCAGCTCCCGCAAGGCACTGTACGAGGTGGCGCAGGCGCACGGGGTTGAGACGAGCACCGAGCAGACGCAGCTGCTGCCGGTGGATGAGGCAGGCATGCCGACTGTCTCCATTGACGATGAGCTGGTGCCCGAGCCGATGCCGGGTGAAACCACCCCCAGAATCCTCTGAGGTGGCTGCGGCCTACCCGCCTTCACGCCCGGTTCCGATGACGGGCATGATCCCGCGTGTGCCGAATTCGCAGGCAGCCCAGCGGTTCGGTGGGGTGGACCCCGAGCCGCCGGAGGGGTACGCCTCCCCGAAGTCGGAGCCGACCACCACCTTGCCGACGGTGCACCGCGGCGGGGGCGGGCGCTGGGGCGTGCGTACCCTGCGGTCATTTGTGCGTCCGGGCGCCGAGGGCCCCGCCCTGCGCGGCAGCGCCCGTATCGCTCAGCGGCAGTTTGCGCTCAGAGCCGCAAGGGAGCAGGCCGCGCTGAGGCGTTCCGCCGCGAGAAGGAGCACGCCCGGGACACCCTGAACTACACTCTGCGTCTTGCGGAGGCGATGTTCCATTACGGGGCGGATGCCATGGATGTGGATTCCGCTATTATTGCGGTTTCTTCGGCGTTCGGCCTGGACTCGGTTGAGGTTGATATTACCAACCAGTCGGTGACGATTAACTACACCTCCGACCCGGACACGTACATGGAGTCGCGCATTATGAAGCGCGTGGGCCTGGATGAGAGGTTCACCCACCCCTGGTGCGGGTGGTGCGTTCTTCACGGAGAACTACGAGGCGCTGGCCTCCATTTACGAGCTGATTCACGAGATTACAGCCGGTGGCATCACCCTTGAGGTGGCGGATCTGCGGTTGAGTGAGATTACGCACCGCCCCAAACCGTACCCGCCGGCGGTGATCTGGTTGGCGAATATTTTTGGGGCTTCGACGCTTACGGTTGCTCTGGGCGGCGGCTGGGCGACTGCGGTGGCGGCGGGTATTATTTTTACGCCCGTTTACCTGCTGATTCAATGGCTGCGAAGATTGGGATGCCCGCGTTCTTCCGGATGGCCGCCAGTGCGGGGCTTATGACGTTCCTGGCGATTCTGCTCGGTGGTGAGGGGTCGATGCTGCACCGGCCGGATACGCCGCTGTCGGCGCCGCTGGTGGTTGCGGCGGGTCTGATCATGTTCCTGCCAACATCCCGCCTGGTGTCTGCGGTGCAGGACGCGATTAACGGGTTCCCGATTACATCTGCGGGGCGGTTCGTGTCTACAGGTATGAGCTTCCTGGGGCTGGTGATTGGTATTGCCAGCGCGGTGAGCGCCTTAGCGGTTTTTGGCGGGCCCACTATCGATATTGAGCAGACGAAGTTCGTCCCGTCCGATACCGCCACGTTTGCCGTGTTTATGTTGGCGGCGACCGCGGCGTTTGCTGTGGCGGCGCACACGAAGGTGGCAAAAATCGGCTGGCTGCCGATGATTACCACGGCGGGCCTGATCACGTACTACGGGTACTGGGTGCTGACGGGGGAGAGTACGGGCCGGTCAAATACGGCGCTGGCTGCGTTTGTGATTGGCCTGTTCAGCACCTATATGGCGTAGTAGGCTGCACGCGCCGCAGGCGATCTTTTTCGATTCCCGGCGCTGACGTTCCCTGCTGCCGGGCCTGGAATTTTTCCGGGGCATGTATCTGCTCACGGTTGATACGAATGTGGTGTTCGGCCTCTCCAGCATGGTCACGGCGGTTTCGGCTGTGATTGCCATGGCGGCGGGCACGGCGGCGGGTAACTACCTGATGCAGTACCTGCTGCAGCGGTTCGCGCCGACCACGGGGAGACGGACCAGCCTAGCCCCTTTACAGCAGTGTTGCCGCAGCCGGGCGGATGTGATCTCGTTCGGCTACGGCAACCGCCGTTTAAAACCCTATTTGACGTGCCAGTCCACCCCTGGTGGCCCCTGCTGCGCCAGCAGCTCGTTCACGCGTGAGAACGGGCGGGAGCCGAAGAACCCTTTGCTGGCTGAGAGCGGCGAGGGTGCGCCGACTCCACGCACGGGTACGGTGCGAGCATGGGCGCGGTGCGGCGTGCATCGGCGCCCCACAGCAGCCCCACCAGCGGTTTGTCGCGGGCTACGAGGGCTTCAATGGCCTGCTGGGTCACCTGTTCCCAGCCTTTATTGCGGTGGGAGGCGGGTTTGCCTTCTCGCACGCTGAGCACCCTGTTCGCGAGCATCACTCCTTCGTCAGCCCAGCTGGAGAGGTCGCCGTGTTCTGCGGGGGCGATTCCCAAATCGTCGTTGAGTTCCCCGGTAGATGTTGTTCAGCGAGCGCGGCAGGGGCGCACATCGCGATGCACTGAGAATGACATGCCCATGGCGTGCCCGGGGTGGGGTACGGGTCTTGTCCGAGGATGAGCACTTTAACCTCGCTCATGGGTCGGGCGAAGGCACGGAAAAATGTCGTCCCCGGCGGGAAGGTGCGGCGCCTGCGGCGTGTTCGGTGCGCAAAAATCGCCCATGGCGCGGATTTGCGGTTCGACCGGGGCGAGGCTTGCGCCCATTCTTCGTGCATAATGGACGACAGCGGCGGATACTCGGACATGGATACCTCCCTGTAGGTGCGGCGCACACAACATAAATTACGTACTCTAGAGTAGAGCACACCCGGTCTGTGAGAACACCCGCGAGGTCATGGTGAATAAGAAATTTGAGGAACTCAGCCCCTTGGAACGGGCCATTATTGGTATTGAGAAGCGCCGCTGGAAGTACCAGGGGTCGAAGGAGAAAACCATTGGGGCGCTGGGCATCACACCTATTGCCTATTATCAGAAGCTCAACACGATGATTGATGACCCTCGCGTCATTGCGGCGGAGCCGATTCTGACTGCGCGCCTGCGGGAGCACCGCGACCAGCAGTAGCGTTTTGGTGGCGTTGAGCACCGCGCCCAATGAGGGCTGCAGGGTGCCTGCGGTTCGGCAGATAAATTAGCCACAAAACGGTAGAGGATGCTGAATAACTCTTCCTGAAAACTTTACAATGGGTGTGTTATTGTTCAGACCCGTCCTTGGAGTCGGGCGAGAATCCCTGTAATCTGTATAGAACACCAAAGACGACCCACCCGAGAGATGCATGAGTAAGTATCCGCACGACGAATTCGATGATATCGACGAGAATACCGCCCGGCGCGGCATCTATCGCGGTACTATCGACGACCCCGCTAAGGACCCGCGAGGAGCTATTCCTCTTGTCACGGCCGGGGTTATTGCGTTGCTCTTGGGTGCGTCTATGTATGTGATGGCTCCCCGCTATAGTTCACCCAACTCTGCGGGTTCTAAAGCGTATGCGGGTAAGGCGGCAGCCAGCCCTTCCAGTAACGCCCCGAAAACCGATGGGGGGAATAAGGGCGGCGGCGCCCAGCCGTCGCAGTCGTCGAGCCAGAGCTCCACCTCGGGGACTGTGGCCGTGTATAACGCGTCGGCCCCTTCGGGCAGCGCATCCCGTGCCGCCGCTAAGCTTAAGAGCTACACCATTAGCGAGACCGGCAACTGGCCCGGTAACCCGCCGCAGCGCAGCACCGTCTACTATAAGAGCGGCGCCCAGCAGCAGGCCCAGCAGGTTGCTAACGCTGTGGGTATTAGCAATGTTCAGGAAGGCACCGCCGAGGATCTGGGCAGTAACGACACAGTCGTGGTGCTTGCCAGCGACTTCCAGAGCTAGTTCATTCATTCTTTTCCCCTGCACATGATCCGGGCGTTAGTGCTGTGCCCGTGAGCATCTGTGTGGGCTGTGCCCTGTTTTCCTGCTGTGCCGCGCGTGTTCCCTTGCGCTGTTGGCGATATGATGGCCCGCCACGGCCGAAAAATGTTTTGCCCCTGGGTGCGGTCGGTGCCAAAATTGATGTAGCATTCGGTGCACCCACGGTGCGCATGCGTCGTGAAGCGTTCTGCGGCGGCGCATCCGCTCAGGGTGCACCGCACACTTTTTGATATAGGATTCCCTACATTCATTTATCAGGAAATATAGGGTCCAGGAGGACATCGCCACATGGCAAAAACTTATTGCTTTTTGATGAAGAAGCTCGTCGCGGTCTAGAGCGCGGACTGAACACCCTAGCCGATGCCGTTAAGGTGACTCTTGGCCCCCGTGGCCGCAACGTCGTGCTTGAGAAGTCGTGGGGCGCACCCACGATCACCAACGACGGTGTTTCCATCGCTAAAGAGATCGAGCTTGAAGACCCCTATGAAAAGATTGGCGCCGAACTCGTCAAAGAGGTAGCCAAGAAGACCGACGATATCGCAGGTGACGGTACCACCACCGCAACCGTGCTCGCTCAGGCGCTCGTGCGTGAGGGCCTGCGCAACGTGGCTGCCGGTGCTGACCCGCTGAGCCCTCGAGCGCGGCATTGAGAAGGCTGTTGAGGAGGTCACCAAGACCCTGCTCGACTCCGCGAAAGAGGTTGAGACCGAGGAAGAGATCGCGGCAACCGCATCCATCTCTGCGGGCGATCAGGAGATCGGTAAGCTGATTGCTCAGGCTATGGAGAAGGTCGGCAAGGAAGGCGTGATTACCGTTGAGGAATCCAACACCTTCGGTCTGCACCTGGAACTCACCGAGGGTATGCGCTTCGATAAGGGCTTCCTCTCCGGCTACTTCGTGACCGACCCCGAGCGTCAGGAAGCCGTGCTGGAAGACCCCTACATCCTGGTGGTCAACCAGAAGATCTCGAATGTGAAGGATCTGGTTCCCGTTCTTGAGAAGGTCATGCAGTCCGGCAAGCCGCTGCTGATTATTGCCGAGGATGTTGAGGGCGAGGCTTTGGCGCTGCTCAGTGCTGAACAAGATGCGCGGCTCCATCAAGTCCGTTGCCGTGAAGGCACCCGGTTTCGGTGACCGTCGCAAGGCTATGATGGCTGATATTGCGATCCTCACCGGCGGCCAGGTTATTACCGAAGAGGTTGGCCTCGCGCTGGATACCGCAACCCTGGATATGCTGGGTAAGGCACGCAAGGTTGTTGTCACCAAGGACGAAACCACCATTATTGAGGGCGCTGGCGACGCCGCCGCACTTGAGGGCCGCGTGGCACAGATTCGCGCCGAGATCGCAAACCCGATCCTGACTACGACCGCGAGAAGCTGCAGGAGCGCCTGGCAAAAGCTCGCCGGTGGTGTGGCTGTGCTCAAGGCTGGCGCGGCAACCGAGGTTGAGCTGAAGGAACGCAAGCACCGCATTGAGGATGCTGTGCGCAACGCAAAGGCAGCTGTTGAAGAGGGTATTGTCCCCGGCGGCGGCGTGGCACTGATTCAGGCGGGCGCGAAGGTCTTCGATAAGCTCTGACCTGAAGGGTGACGAGGCAACCGGCGCAAAACATTGTGCGCGTGGCTATTGATGCACCGCTGAAGCAGATCGCAACGAACGCTGGCCTTGAGCCCGGCGTGGTGGTCGATAAGGTTCGTTCCCTCGCCCGAGGGCACCGGTCTGAACGCTGCAACCGGCGAGTACGAAGACCTCATGGCTGCGGGTATTAACGACCCCGTGAAGGTGACCCGTTCCGCTCTGCAGAACGCAGCATCGATCGCTGGCCTGTTCCTGACCACCGAGGCTGTGGTGGCGAACAAGCCTGAGCCCGCATCCGCTGCGGCACCTGCTGCTGACCCGATGGGCGGCATGATGTAACGTTTCCCGACCGAGGGAGTATGTTGAAGCTCTCCGGGTGGGTTCCTGACTGGCACAATGTTGGTGCGGGACCTCGCTCCGGAGAGCTTTTTGCTCATCTCAGAGCCGCGAGCAGGTGGTTTTTGGCCCGCGCAGGTAGGAAAATCTATCTTTTTGGCAAAAATACTACCTGTTCGCGCGCGTATGCACGATTGCTCGCAACGTGCGTCGTGATTCGTTCGGGATGGGCGAGCCGCGCGGTATGCTGGATTTATGATGTTCTAGCACCACCTCCAAATCTTCCGAAAACAACGCCCCCGATGCCCCCGCCCGTTCCGACCAAAACGCAAAGAGCATCGGCTCTCGAAATTCATTTCTGAGCATCGGGTCGGTGAACTCGGTGTGCAGCATTGGCTCCGTCAATTCGGCGTTTTCGATCGGCTCGGTTTTCTCGTTTGGGTCTATCGGCTCGGCCTTTTCTTCGCTGTCCATTGCCTCGTGCCTGAGCTTCATGAGCGTGTTATCGGTTTTATCGGAAGCATCTGTGCTCTCGGCACGGTCGTACAGGTCGGTGCTTTAAGGCGGGCCAGCAGAAGAAGGCAAAGAAACCGTAGCCTTCCCGCCCCGCCCGATCCAGCTCCAGTCCTGCCTGCAAAAAAGAGCCTTTATGTGAATAAAGCGTAGTTTTCGCCGCTTTATTCACATAAAGGCTCTTTTTTCGATGGGGCAGGGGCGAAGGAGCACCCCTTGAGGGGCACATCAGCGAAACCACCCGGCGGGTTACCCGTGCCCGCGCATCCACAAGGTAGAATGGTGGGGCTATGGAATGCGCCTATTATCGTGAGAGTCTTTGCCGCTCCTGCACTAGCATCGAAACCCCGTACCCCGCCCAGCTCGCGGCAAAACAGGCCGATGCGCGCAGGCTTCTTGCGCTATCTCACACCTTCGCTGGAACATTGGTAACGTAAATCACGCGTTATCCTTGAGTTGCCTTCCACTGCTGAGGATGTAACCCTGCTAGTATGAGGGAAGTTAACCTACAGGGTTCTCTACTTATTTCTAAGATACCAACACTGGTAATGGGCTTGGCCTATATTTCTATCTGTAGTTCTATGTGTCTCGTCCGCGAGTAATCCTTGAATGTAAGTAAATATCAAATTTTTGCATTTGAGTAGGTTCATTTAATTGAATAAATCACTCACACATTTAACATCAATTTATGAAAATATAACTCAATATCTTTGCGGGATGGGGTTTTGCATAACCCTAATTCTCTGAATTTTTATACGTCTATTATTGGCGTTATTCGTTATTGTTGGTCATGCTTGGCCTTTAACACACAGTGGAAATAGTAACTTTGAAGTTCTATCCGTTGTAGCGGTGGATTTGTTCTTTGCTATCTCTGGATTTCTTATTATGGCAAGTACCCGGCATGGAAACTGGTATTCGTATCTGTGGCGCAGATTTTTAAGGATATTTCCTGGATACTGGGTTTCAATTCTTGTAGTCGTTTTTATATTTGCCCCTTTAAGCTTTCTGATTAATCCAGCGCAAGGACAGTGGAATGTAAAAGATGGAATATCGTACATTATACACAACTCAACCCTTATAAATCTTCAATATGGGTTAGGAGGTAGCCCCAATGGTGAGGCATGGAACGGATCCGCATGGACGCTATGGTATGAATGGACTGCGTATTTAGGAGTTCTTGTCTTAGCTTTCGTACCTGGTTTGAAGCGCTATCAGAGGCTCGTTGTAACTGTAGCGTTTGCTTTTTAGTCTGACTTTGACTCCTGCCATGGAACTACTTGACGTTACCACCAACAGGTATTTACATTTCGGGCGGCTGGTGCCTAGTTTCCTTGCAGGGGCGTGTCTATATCAGTGGAGCGATAAAATTCGTGTGAACAAAATTCTAGTGATTTCTAGTGTAATTTTTACAGGGGTCCTATATTGGTGTTTTTCAGGTTATGCTAGAACCCCTTTTCAGCTAGTAGTAGCATATGCAGTACTAGGCATGGGGGTAATTTTAAAAACCTCGTTGTGCCGCAAAAATGATTTATCGTATGGGGTTTATATATACGCTTTTTCCTGTGCAAATGATGCTAGTTCTTTTAGGTAGTAGCTCGTTAGGAGTACCGCTAAATATATTACTATGCTCGGCTATTACCTTAGTGTTTGCTTATTTCTCATGGGTGTATGTAGAACGCCCTGCCATGGGTCTGAAAAAGTCTTGTACCAGGGGCTGTGAGTAAAAGCGTGAAAGCTGTAGGGCATAGCATAAAACAGAAATTCTGCCCTAATTAATATAGGTTTATATTTCTTTGTTCATATACGGTGCTTGGTGGTATGCAGGAAATAGGAATTCCTGGGACAACAGAACACAGCTGTGGAACATGCCTATTTCGGCTGTTTACAGGGTAGAATGGTGGGGCTATGGAATGCGCCTATTACCGTGAGAGTCTTTGCCGCTCCTGCACCAACATCGAAACCCCGTACCCCGCCCAGCTCGCGGCAAAACAGGCCGATGCGCGCAGGCTTCTGGCGGCGTACCCTCACCTGACCTGGCTGGAACCTGTCGCCAGCGACGAGGCGCATTTTCGGAATAAGGCGAAGCTGGTGGTGGGCGGTTCGGCGCAGAATCCGTCCCTGGGTATCGTGGATTACCGTTCGGGGCGCGCCACCGATTTAAGCGAATGTCCGCTCTATATTGAGCCGATTGAGCGCGCCATTCCGGTGCTGCACGAGCTTATTCAGCGTGCCGATTTGACACCGTATGACATTCCGGCCCGGCGCGGTGAGCTCAAGAATATTCTGGTGACCGCATCCGAGACGGGGGAGCTGATGGTGCGGGTTTTGTGCTCCGCTCGAAGAAGCTGCTGGTGCCTATTCGCCGCCAGCTGGGGTGGCTGCAGGGAGCGTCTGCCGAAGTTGGCGGTGCTGTCGGTGAACTGCTGCGCGAGCATGTGGCGCTGATTGAGGGCGATGAAGAGATTATTCTGACTGATCGGCAAACCCTGCCGATGCGCGTGAACGGCATGAGTCTGCACCTGCGACCGCAGAGTTTCTTTCAGACGAACACGCAGATTGCGCAGGCGATGTATGCGCAGGGCCGCGAGTGGGTGGCGCAGGTTCAGCCGCGCACGCTCTGGGATTTGTATTGCGGCGTGGGCGGTTTTGCCCTGCACGCGGCGCAGGTGATGCACGGTGAGGTCACCGGGATCGAGATCAGCGCGGAGGCGATTCGCAGCGCCCAGCGTACCGTTGCCGAGCAGGGGCTTGAGGGCGTGAAATTTGCGGCGGGGGATGCAACCGAGTTCGCCGTGAACGCCCGCGGAATTCCTGAGATGCTGGTGGTGAACCCGCCCAGGCGAGGTATTGGCGAGAGGCTGTGCGCCTGGGTTGAGGGCTCGGGGATTGAGCACGTCATCTATTCGAGCTGCAACGCAAAAACCCTTGCCGCTGACCTGGCGCGCATGCCTTCCTACAAGCCGGTCGCCGCGCGTTTGTTGGATATGTTCCCGCATACGAACCACTGTGAGGTTATGGTGTTATTGCAGCGCGGGTAGGCTTCTCGGTCGAGCGCTCAATCCCAATTCCGCGAGCAGATATTATTTCGGCGAGCAGGTAACAGATTGCTATCTGCTCGCGGTGCTATCGGAGTTGCCTGCATCCTGGCGGATGCGAGGCAGTGGTGCGCCGATGTGGCGTACCGGCGTGTCGCTGTGGGTTTTGCATTATAAAAGCGCCACAAACAAAATTTTTTGGGTGTTTCTATCCAAAAATCCAACGCTTGAGAGAAACTTAACGGTAGGGGTGATGGATAAGTGAACCATGAAGGGTAATGGAGAAGAGAACATGAACTGGATAAGTGAAGAAGACAAGGAAAAAGGTTGGAAAAATTCTTCGAGTCTCTTTTTCTATCCAATATTGTTCTGGATTATGATTCTAATCATTATATATGGAATTTCTTATATAATTTTGCGTATCCTGAAAATTCAAATATAAATAATCCTTTAGAAATCTTCAAAAATATAATTTTAATTGTATCGTTTTTATTTAACTTTAAATCATCTATAGTAACAGCATTTGCTGCGCTTATACTAACTCTATTCTTAAATTTCCGGAATGAAAGTGAAAATAGCTGGTCATCTCCTGATGATTACGCAAGAAAAATCCGCTTATGGAAAATATGTATTGACTATAGCGCATATTTTTAGGGGAATTTGGTTCGTATTATTTTTTTATGCGGTATTTTAAATATAAAAAGATGATCATTTTGTAGTAGATTCGGATATACCTGTATGGGTATTTTTTTATTTCTGTCGTGGTTTATTCTATCGATTTCAAGGCATGTAAATAATATAGATTTAACAACACATGATAAAATTATGAAATCATGCTATGATATGCATAAAATTGAGAGTGGAAAATAACGGATTAACTGCGATTTTCTGCATGGATTTATGAACTGCACGTACAAAAAGAAAAAGATCAGAAAATATGCAACGATATACTCAGGAAAAATACCTGGAAAGAATGGAAAGTAATGAATTAATATCATTAGTTGAAGGTGGTAAAAAAATAAGATAAAAAGGAATGTATAAGTATATAGCTTTTTACAATTTTATTTGGTATGATCTTTCAAATTTTATCCTTGTGTCTTTTTATTGGGTTATGTATGGGATTAGTTAAATCTTTGATTTAGAATTTATTATTATAGTTTTGACTGCAGTATTTGTTTTTGTGTTCTTATATCAATATACTACTTGTTAGGATCTAGTAAAAATATTGTTAATTCGAGAATTAATTTTAGAGTTTATAAACCACGATACTCATTTTTCTCTGAATATTTCTTTTGAGTTTTTATTTTTGTGTGTTTTCAATTTTATACTGCACTAGTAATCCTGCATGGCACAGTACTTATAGCAGTTACCAAATCTTTTTAGTTTTGGTCAAAGTAATTTACCTTCTTATTTTATGAATATACCATTTATTTCGCCGGTTCATATTAATCTATCAAGCTATAGTTGTTTCCTTAATATTATTATGTGGTTATTTATCTTGCTTGTTCTTCCCTATTCTGGAGATCCTGATTTATTTAAATAAATTAGATAAAAGAATTGAAAAATATTAATAATAGAGCTATGAATATATTGATATATTATTATTTTAAACCATAATTCTACTGGTATATGTATAGATCAAAATTACGTTTGTCTAAAGATGAAGAAGTAAATATTTACAAGATAGCAATGTCTGTTTATCTTCGATTGGAATCCCGTGAATTATATATGATGTACAGGCGTTCTTCTGGAAAAGATATTAACAATATAGATCAAGATTTAGAGGATGCATACGAAACTGCAAAAAGAAATATAAAATAAATCGTTGAAGATTTACTATTGTCTACGATACTAAACTATAGTACTGGTATTGATGTCGCTAAGGAGAGTATTATAGGGAATAGTTGGAGGATTTTCGATTATTTATTGAATTTGATTTCTAGGTCTTATTTGTCTAGGAGGGTATTGTGGAAGCTAAAGATATTATTATCAGTATTGTAGTTCCTCTTGTTGTGGCAGTCATGTCATATTTTGGTTCTCGTCGTGGTACGAAAGTCGCCAGGGAAGAGTTCGAGAATAGAAAAGAGGCAACTCCACCTGAGCTGTTGCGTCTTGAAAAATGGTCAATAATTCTTAAGGACTCTAATGACTACCTTGAGAATATTAATCATGACTTGGATGTAAATGCTATCCAGTCTACCTATAATGATATTTTTAAGCGAGCCACTCTAGAAAATAGGGCTAAAAATTTAGGGATAGTTAGAGCTGAAGTTTTAAATATGATTTTAATGCAATCTACATTATCAAGTCGAGGAATTTTTCCAAAAAATCTAAAATGGAAGAATTACATCTCACCATTACTCATCTCAGCATACATTTGTTTTCGTTCATATATCTATTGCATTTATTATATTTTCTTTTTCTTAAAAAAATGAATTTTTATTCTGGAAACATAATTGCCATTATAATTTCTCTTGTATGTGTCTTCATTATTATAATTATGTTTTACTTGAATTACATAGATAAACAAGAAAAATATTATATTCAGAAATGCATATAAATCTTTATCTGATATTTTTGTTTTTGGGAAATGTAGATCTAAAAGAAACGCTAAACGAGAAAAAGCAACGGGAAAAATTTGAAAATCGTAAGAAAAATATTCTCATTTTATAAATTGTGGAAAGATGATATTAAAAGATAAACATCCTGATTGGGGTTCTTGGAATTATGGGTTGAATATAGATTGGAACAACGATCCGGATGTATACCCCATTGAATATTACATCTGAGCTTTTCGTTTTTTAAGACGAGATTTCTGGGAGTTGCCCTTTCTATCGGATACCTGACCAGCGCCTCAGGGGGGGGGCGCTGCAACCTGCCCGAAAGTATTCTAACTGCCATTTTTGCGTTGACTGAGCTGTTTTTATTTAAATTTGTACACCAAGGTGGATAAAAACGCATTGCCATTTTCCCTTTACTATCCCTTGTAGAGAATCCTTTTATTAACTGCCACCTCTTTTCGGAATAATAAATAGCCCACTATTGTAGCTGTCGATTACGACAATAATAAGTTCATCACCCAAGTCTTCATTAGTATAAGGAACATTATTATTATTTTGGTCTTTTTTCCAAAAGGCTGTAAAGTAGCCTTCTTTTTTGGGCGTCCTCTTTGCTAAACGACACCTTTTATATTTTTGCTCTTCCTTTGTCTTAATAAGGAGACCTTCATAGTCCTCATTCCATTTTTCTTTAATGAAATCAAAATCACCATAAAACTCATGAAGGATATCAATAATTTTCAATATTTTATTACCTTTCTTCGGAAAATCTTTTTTTATTAGTAGAAGATATCTCGGTTCCGCTCGTACCAACAGCCACTATGCCTCCTTGTCCGAGCTGGCAGCCCCGCCCGCAAGAACACCCACCGCATGGGCTGCCTGCCCCACGTGCTGGGCGGCATCGTCGATCATGCTCACCAGCCGCACCCCGCGCGTCACGTGCGGAGTCCACGACGTATCAATCACGTCATCCAAATCAGCCTCGCTCAAACCCGCGATATACTCGCTCAACGCCGCAGTGGTTGCACCCAAATATTCAACCAGCAGCGCGGCATCCTCCACCACGACGGCACGCGCCTGCTCCGCAGTATGACCGTAGCCCACCGTGTCTCCCAGCTCGCCCAAGTTGAAGCGGGCGTCGAACCCCTGACTATGCCACACCTGCGGCTCGCCATTCAGCTGCGCGAGCTGCACGTCCATCTGTCGCCCCGCATGCCACAGCAGCCAGGCGATCGAATTCGTATGCCCACCCGCGTGCGCATTCAACGCCCCCTCGGGCAGAGTGTTTACAAGGGCTTTCGCCTCGGCGGCGGGTCGGCTAGCGGCTTCACGCAGAACATCGCGGGCATCCATGGCGGCTCCTTCATGCGAGGGTAAAAACGTCTACCACCAGTCTAGATTCCAAAGGGGCAGAGGCACATCTATTTTGGGGTTTGTTGTGCATTCAGCGACCTAAAAACCGCAGGATGCACAATAAACCTCAAAATAGAAAAACCAATGCCCACTAGCGCAGCGTCAAAAACTTTATGTTTTCTTGCAA